>ERZ941748.10-NODE-10-length-190822-cov-8.723008_pt1 | contig 190822 bp, 178 predicted proteins | sample MGYA00521092_ERZ941748 | MGnify/ENA primary metagenome ERZ941748 (study PRJEB32759, sample SAMN07749897) | skin metagenome | biome: transportation; feature: city; material: polyester macromolecule | host: Homo sapiens | place: Hong Kong:ISLAND line | collected... | reverse complement strand
ATGCTTCTATTGCATGGGAAAACTTAGCAGATATCACTTTTCGTACAAAACCTAGCTGGCGGCAGTTTTCTCGGGTGATGGCCAGGCCCAGGCCGGTGCCGGGGAGTTTGCGGGTGTCGCTGCTGTCGGCTTGCGAGAAGCGTTGAATGGCGTGACCCACCACTCTCTAAAATGCATTGGCACGCCATCAAGGGGCATGCCTGACCTCCCCATAGTGTAAATACAGGCGGTATCGCGGTATCTAGCGCGGATGTGAAAAATTGTGGAATGTAGGGGCCTGGCTCAGTGAGTGGCTCAATGAGAGGGGTAGTGGGCAAGGACTTTCTGTGCCGTGGCTTTCAGCTCGTCTTGCCATTCACGGGGGGCGAGCACTTTGATATTGGCCCCCATGCCCATCAGCCACCAGAGCGTCTGCTGGTCGTTGGGGACGGTTACGTTCAGCCGATACCAGCCTTCCTGAGGCCCCGGGGTGATGCTTTGCTGTTCCGATAGCGGGGTTTCTTGCAGCAGCCAGGCCGCAGAAGGGCTGATCTCTGCTTCCAGTTCGATGTCTTCGATGCCTTGGCGGTAGCCAAAGGCGCCTTGCTGGATGTAATGGTCGATGTCGAAACCTTCTTGTGCTTGCCAGGCTCGGTCGCTCAGGGCAGCGTGCTTGACGCGGTGTAGCGCGAATTGCCTCAGGTCGTCAAAGCCGTCTACATGGGCCAGCAGATAGGTAACGCTGTGGCGGCTGACGATCCCTTGCGGGTGTAGCGTGAAGGCTTTTTCGGATTCGGCAGAGCGTGAGAGGTACTGCACGTCGATGGCTTTCTGTTCGAGCAGTGCTTGGGCAACCGTTTGCCAAGTGGCTTCATCGAGCGCGGCAGGAATCAGGGCCTTGCCATTGGGAATGGCGCGAACTCGCCGTGCCCAGTTGCTCAAACCGTTGGCGGCCAGCTGTTCGAGCAGTTGGCGGGCGTCGTTGAAATGGGGGTCGAGCTGGCTGATGACCACTGGCGGCAGCAGGCCCTTGAGGTACTCTTCAGCCAGCACCAGGGTAAGCGCGCCGGGTACGTCGAGGGCGGGCAATTGGCATTGGTAATCGCGGTCGAAATACCAGCGGTAGGGTTTTTGGCTGTCGTCGCAACCAATCGGAAATTGGCTGGAGAGCTTTTGGCCCAGGTCGCGTTGCAGTGAACGGATATCGACCAAAAAGCCATGTTCGGCCAGCTTTTCCTTGAGGGCCGGGGTCGATATCCAGCCAGGGTAGCGCGGTATCAGCTGAAGCATGGTGATATGACGAAAGAGCGTATCGCGTGCATCGGACATGACGGCCAACCCTGGCAAAAAGAAAGCGTTCGTTAGTGAACCGTTAGTTTATCGCGCCTCACAAAACTTAGCGACACTTTCGGGCAGCGTGCCTGTTTCACGGGCGGCCATGTGCGCGCGCCGACGCCACAGGGCAAGAACACGTTCATCAGGCGCCGTGCCCGGCAGATGACTCCAAAGGGCGGCGGGATGCACGTCGATGGTGGACTCCAGCGATGTGTCGGGGTGTCCTTCCAGCCATTGGTATACGTCCAGGGCGCTGCGACCTACGCAGACGGGGAAGAGGAGCGCGTTACTGGGCAGCGGGAAGTCCAGTGCCAGCAGCAGGGCGTTGACTTCATGGTCGCAGGCCAGGTGCCAGCGATGACGATGCGCTACCAGTGGGGCACTCAGGTGGCCGGCCATGCAGTGCCAGATGAGGTGTGCGTGTAAAAAACGTCGCGACTCGTTCGTCAAAGAAGCGCTATAGTCGGGTGAAAAATAGAGATGACGGCCATCGGTGCTGGCGGTATCGAACCGCTGGCTGATCAGTGGGCTAAGCGTCAGGCATTCGCTGAGCAGTGCCATCATTGGATGTGAGTCTGCCCATTCGAGACGGTCTTGCTCCCACTTTCGTTGCTCTTGTTGGGCCAGTTGCTGCTGTACTGCCGTTGGCGTCATAGGATCCATTGCGCTGCCTCCTTTGTGTCGATGAAGGCAGCGTACTGGCAAGGTGCGACACTGCAGGTCGCACGGCTGACATTGCGTTGAGGAAAATGACATGAGATTACGTTATTGGCCGCTGTGGGTAGCGGCAGGGATGACCGCACTGTTGGCGGGATGTGCCACGGCGGGGGGTGAGCAGGCGCCGAGCATGCAAGCGGCGGCGGCTGAACATTGTGAGGCACGGGGAGGCGAGCGTATCACCCGTGAAAGCCGTTTGGGGACGGGGCGTTATTGCCGCTTGCCAGATGGCCGGGTAGAGAATGAATGGCATCTTTACCGTACGGAACGGCTGGATAACTTCTAATCCTATTGGGTGGCTGATAGTGCACGTGGTCATGGCGATGCTTCTTTCTCGATGGCGTACCCTGGCGGGGTGGCCTGCTCTGTGTGCCTTGCTGGCACTTTCTGGGCTGGCTCACGGCTACCAGGGCCCTTCTCCATTGGGGGAGTGGGAGTACCGTTGGGGGGACTCGCCATTGGGCAGCGAAGGGGAGCCACTCTGGTTATCGGAGCCGAGCCGCGATTGGCAGGCCATTGCCTTTCCATCGAACCCGCCCGAGCGCGAGGGGCGGCAATATGTCTGGTTCAGGACCGTACTGCCTGAAGGAAACTGGCGTGATCCGGTGATCCACATCACCAGCATCAATCTGGTCGGGCAGGTGTTTTTGGGAGATGAGCTGATTTATGAGCACGGCGATATGCAGCAGCCGCGCTTCATTGGTTGGCCGTGGCATTTGATTCCGCTGCCCGACGATTTTGCGGGCCAGACCCTGTCAATACGCATCTATTCGGACTACACCAGCATTGGTTTATGGGGCGATGTTCGGGTCATGGACCGCCTGGGCGCCCTCAAGGCGATGCTGAAGGCGTCAGCAAAAGACCTGGCGGTCAGTGCATTCAGCCTGTTGTTGGCAACGCTTGCGGGTATTTTTGCGCTGATGGGCCCTGACCGGCGAGGCTTTGGTGCCACGGCGCTGTTCGCCTGTGCTTCCGGATTGATGCTGTTGGCCGAAACGCCTGCCAGGCAGCTGATTGCCGATGCCCCCTTGGCCTGGGACATGCTGCGCGCCGCCAGTTATTTTACCTTGCCCATTGCCATGGGGCTGCTGTTGAGCCACTGGTTGGTGGGGTCGGCCAAGCGCTGGATGGCGCGTTTCTGGCAGCTTCATCTGGGGTATCTGGTGGTGACGATGGGGCTGGTGCAGTTCGGCTTCTTGAACTTGGCCCTGACCTTTCCCGTGTTTGACGTGCTGCTGTTGCTGACGTTGCCCTGCATGCTGCTGATCACCCTGGTGGCATGGCGCCGCTTGGCGTTGGAGCAACGTTTGCTGGTGTTCAGCTTTGTGATGTTCGCGCCTTTGCTGGTGCTCGATATGCTGGTGGCCCACGGGCTGGTGGCGCTGCGGCAAGTGCCTTTGAGCGTTGGGGCGCTGGGCTTTTCGATGGCCATCGTGGGGGTCTCGCTGTGGCATTACCGTTTCACGCAGCGGCAGCTGGCGCTGGCGAACCTGACGCTGGAGGCGCAGGTGAAGTCGCGTACGGCGGAGCTGGATCAACTGGTGGACCAGTTGAAGGGATTGTCGCTCCAGGACGCCTTGACCGGGCTGCCCAATCGGCGCCACTTCGATACGCTGCTGGATGAAGAGATGGAGCGCGCCGCCCAGAGTGGGCAGCCGCTTTGCCTGTTGATGATCGACATCGATCACTTCAAGAACGTCAACGACAGCTTTGGCCATGATGTGGGCGATGCGGTGCTGATCGAAGTCGCCAACCTGCTGACACGCTGCTTTCGCGGGAGCGATGTGGTGTGCCGCCTGGGTGGGGAGGAGTTCGTGGCGCTGCTGCCGGTGACCGACCTGGATGAAGCCGAACGACGGGCCAACGAGCTGTTGCAGACGCTGCGTACCCATGCCCTGTTCCATCACCAGCAACCGTTGGGCTACATCACGCTTTCGTGCGGTATTGCGGCGTACCCCGAGCATACCGGCAGCCGACATTCGCTGATCAAGATGGCAGACCAGGCGCTTTATCAGGCGAAGCACCGTGGACGAGATCGCTGTGTGATCTGGCAGCAGACTGGAGCGGATCAATCGTTTATTGATGCTTTTTAAATGTTATGCAAGTTGTGTAAGTGCCTATTCAAAATTAATCGCGTGATCAGTTCCGTAACCACCGAGTAAGCGGTGTACCTCTTCACATAGACGTTCAAACGAGAGATAGGCACTCAAAGGCAGCCAGGTGTACTTCATCTGCCGCCACAGAAACTCTATCAGATTCAGCTCTGGTGAGTAGGCAGACAGATAGATCAGATGCACACGTTGCGACAGACTTGCCGGTCTCTTCTTGAAAGCGAGCCTGTAAGGCGCGAATCTGATGGGGATGCTCGGCTACCAACGCTTGCAGTCGCTTGTGATCGTGTTCATCGAGGGCGGGTGTTCGTCCACTACGCGGTTTGTCGATGAGACCATCAAAATCAGACACTTCCCATTGCTTGAACCATCGTGATACGGCATCGCGGCGAACCTGAAGTATCTCACTGATTTGGTTAATCGTATGGCCTTGGTCACTCAGTAGAATGGCATGCGCCCGACGACGGAGAGAGCGCTTCTCGCCATGGTGATAGGCGGAGGTCAGCGTCTGTTGTTCAGGTTCAGTGAGAGGGGCAACGAAGCGTTTTTTCATGGTTCTGTCCGTGTCAGAAATCCTGGCGTGGATATTGCAAGAAAACTTTAGATTAGGCACTTGCGCTGAAAGAAAACCGGGAGGGTGGCGATGCACGTGCACGAGTATCAACAGTACGACGCAACGGGGCTGGCAGCGCTGATTCGTGGCGGGCAGGTGAGCCGGGAAGAGGTGCTGGAGGCCGCGTTGGTGGCCATCGAGCAGGCTAACCCGGCGCTGCAGGCCGTGGTGCGCATGCGGGTCGAGCAGGCGCGTCGTGAAAGCCAGCAGGTAGAAAGTTCGGCCTGTTTTGCCGGTGTACCCACCTTTAGCAAGGATTTGTTGATGGCGCTCAAAGGGGAGCCCTTGGCATTCGGCTGTGCTGCGTTACGCGACTGGCGGCCTGCCGAGGATTCTCTGTTCATCCAGCGCTCGCGCAGGGCGGGGCTGGTGGTGGTGGGCCAAACGGCCACGCCGGAGCTTGGCTTGATGGGCATCACCGAGCCCAAGGCATTTGCCCACCCTGAAAACCCATGGCGCGCAGGCTATTCGCCCGGTGGTTCCAGCGGTGGGGCGGCGGCCGCGGTGGCCGGGGGCATGGTGCCCTTGGCGCTGGCAGGCGATGGCGGCGGTTCCATTCGTATCCCTGCCAGCTATTGCGGGCTGTTCGGGTTCAAGCCTTCCAGGGGCCGCGTGCCGCTGGCGCCAGCCCATGGTGAGGTGTGGCAGGGAGCAGTCGTTGAGCATGCGATCACGCGGAGCGTGCGTGACAGTGCGGCCCTGCTGGAAGAGGTCAACGGCATGGCGCCTTCGGGCCCTTACCCGGTGCTTGCAGAGCGCGGCTATGTGGAGGCGCTGTCGAAGCCCTGCCCACCCTTGCGGGTGGCGATCTCTCTGGGGGAGCCTTTGGGGCGCAGTGTGGGTACACGGTTGAACCCAGAGGTGACAACGGCCATCGAGAAAACCGCCCAGCGGCTGGAGGAGATGGGGCACACGGTAGCGTGGTGCGACCCGCCGGTCGACGGTGAGGCGCTTGCCGACAGTTACCTGACGCTCTACCTGGGCCATCTGGCGGCAGACCTGCGCTGGATCAGTCAGCAAACCGGCGTGCCGCTCGGCCGCCTGCCTCTGGAGCCTTCTACCCGAGCCATTGGCCGCCTGGGCGCCAAACTTTCTGCCTGGGAGTACGAGACGGCCAAGCGCTACTGGCACGTTGCCGCCGAGCAGATGAGCCAGTTTCATCAGCGTCATGATGTGCTGGTGCTGCCCGTGGCCGCAGACACCGCGCCCAAGTTGGGGGAGCTGTACCCGTCGGCCCTGCGCGAACGGCTGATGGCGCTGCTGGCGGTGCCGGGCCTGCCCGCGCTGGCCCTGAAGGCGGGGCTGTTGAAGCGCCTGGCCGTCGATGCCCTGAGCCGCACGCCCTTTACCCAGTTGGCCAACCTGACCGGCCAGCCTGCCATGTCGCTGCCGATGCACGTGGCGCAAAGCGGCTTGCCCGTGGGGGTGCAAGTGGTTGGGCGGCTGGGGGAAGACCGCCAGTTGCTGCAGTTGGCCGCCGCCCTGGAGCAGCAGGAAAACTGGCAGGCGAGGCTGCCTCGGCAAGCGTTTGCAGCTCAGGCAGGGTAAACTACGCCCCCGTCAATCGACGACCGTGATTCTATCTAGAGCTTGCTGCATGCACCCATCCTACGAACTGACCGAGGCGGGCGACCGTTATTTCGATGGTCTGGCAGAGAAATTTTCCCGCTCGCTGTATCAGGCCCCGCGTGGAGAGCTGCGCTTGGCCATGCTGGATTACCTGCTGCCTCAGATGCTGAACCTGAACGCCCAGCCGGTACTGGATGTAGGCGGCGGCCTGGGTCAGCTGTCGGCCTGGCTGGCCGAGCGGGGGCATGCGGTGACCATGGCAGAGCCTTCCCAGGATATGTTGGTACACGCCCAGGCATGGCATGATCAGCGGGTCAGCGAAGGTGCTTTCAATGCCGACGCGCTGCACTACGTTGCGGCACCGCTGCAAGCGTTGCCCGCCCAGGCCCCCGGGCCCTGGCCGCTGATCACTTGCCATGCGGTGCTGGAGTGGTTGGGCGACCCGGCCCAGGCGCTGGCTACCCTGGCCAGCCTGCTGGCCCCCGGTGGCCAGCTGAGCCTGATGGTGTTCAACCGCGATGCGCTGCGCTTCTCCAACGTGGTGAAGGGCAACTTGAACAAGGCGCTGGGCGACCAGTTGGCAGGCAAGGGGCGTCGCCAGCGCTTGACCCCCATTTCACCCATGACCCACGCGCAAGTTCTGGGCTGGGCCGATAGCTGCGGTCTGGAGATGGTCGACGTGGCGGGCATTCGTATCTTTCAGGACTACCTGCGCCAGGCCCCTGCCAGCGCTGACGACCAGGCCGCGCTCATGGCGCTGGAACGCCAGTACTGCCGCCAGGAGCCCCATTGGCGGCTGGGCCGCTATCTACTTTACACCTTCACCAAACCCGAGGCCGATGCATGAGCGCTCAACTGCCCGCCAGCCAACTTCTCGAACGTTACCATGGCCCTGCGGCTCAACTGCTGCCCATCGCCCCGCCTGCCGACGGCTGGCTGGTGGAGCGCTCTACCGCCATGATCAGTGGCGATGTGGCGCTGCGCCAGCAGTGGCAGGACGCTGGAAAGCCAGCCAGTAGCCCGCTGGCGCCCATGAATGCAGAGCCCGCTGGCCGCGTGGTGCTGTTCTGGCCCAAGGCGCATGCCTTGGGCACGTGGTGGCTGCGCTGGCTGTGCCAATGGCTCCCCGAGAACACGCCTTTCGAGATCGTGGGGGAGCACCAGGGCGGGATCAAGCGTGTGCCGAAGCTGCTGGCAGCGCTGGGCATGGGGTGTGACAAGCTGGACAACGCACGCCGCTGTTCACTGTTTGCCAGCCGCACTGTGGCGCTGCCCGAGCAGCCAGATGAGTGGCAGCGCTTCGAAGCGCTGGGCATGACGCTGGTGAGCCACCCTGGTGTGTTTGGCCATGGCAAGGTCGATGAAGGAACCTTGCTACTACTTGAAACCCTGGAAGCGCACTTGCCCAAGCGCCCGCTGAGCGTGCTGGACATGGGCTGTGGTGACGGCATCATCAGCGCCTGGCTGGCCAGCCGTGGCCATACGGTGACAGCGGTGGACGTCAACGCCTTTGCCGTCGAGGCGTGTCGCCAGACGCTGGCGGCCAACCAGCTGACGGGCAGCGTGTGCGAAAGCGATGTCTACCGTGCGCTGGGCGATGCGCGTTTCGACCTGATCGTCAGCAATCCACCGTTTCACCAGGAGCGCGAGATCAGCTACGGACCGAGTGCGCGACTCATCGACGAAGCGCGTCAGCACCTGACCCCCAAAGGCCAACTGGTGCTGGTGGCCAACGCCTTCCTGCCTTATCCCGAGCGGCTGGAGCGTGCGTTTGGAAGCTTCGAGACGCTGGCCGACAATCGGCGTTTCCGGGTGTATCGCGGGCAGTCGTGAAGGGGCCGCTGGCTCAGGCGTTGGGTGAAGCATCGGCATAGCGAATGTCGGTAATGGTGTAGAACGCCTCGCCGTTGGGCGTGATCACCGTGATCTCGTCGTCCACTTCCTTGCCCAGCAGCGCCTTGGCCATGGGGGCATCGACACTGATCCAGTGCTTCCGGGTGTCGATTTCGTCATGGCCCACCAAGCGGATATGCAGGGCTTCCCCCGCGTCGTCTTCCAGGCTCACGAACGCGCCGAAAAACACCTTGTCGGTGTTGGCGGGCAGCCTGTCCACCACCTGTAGTTCGTCCAGCCGCTGGGTCAGATAGCGGATGCGGGCGATGACCCGGTTCAGCTCTTTCTTGTTGTAGGTGTAGTCGGCGTTCTCACTGCGGTCCCCCAGCGCAGCGGCTTCCCCCACCTTGGCCGACAGCTCAGGGCGCTTGACGCGGGAAAGGTGGTCCAGAATGCCCCGCAGGCGGGCCGCGCCCTCGGCGGTAATCAGGTTGCTCTTGGGTGCCTGGCGCGGGTCTTTTGCTGGATCGCGCCAGCGCGTCATGTTGCGGCCTTTCATGGTGTCGTTATCTTCCCGGAAAAGTGCCTAGCTTACGCTACCAAGGTACGGGGCAACAAAGCGGTGATTCTCTGGCGAATCATTCAAACGTTCGTTACATTGTCAGTGTGGACGAGATATCACCATGCCTTGAGCAGGTCTAATTCGATAGTGATAACTCAACAGTCAAGACTCATTCTTCATAACAACAAGCAGGAGTTTTCCATGCGTACAATTCCATTTTCTAGACTCTTCATGGTGGCGGCGTTGGGCGGTGCCCTGGTACTGTCGCCGCTGAGCGCGTCGGCCTTCGAAAGCGAGCTGTTCTCCTTGAAGAACCGCTGGGAGCATACGGTGACCGAGATGCCCGCCAACCAACGGGAGTCGACCCTGAGGGCATTGGCGGGCGAGGCAGAGCGACTGGCCCAGCAGAACCCCAACGAGGCCGAGGTGCTGATATGGCAAGGCATTGTGCTGGCTTCCTATGCTAGAGAGCGGGGTGGGTTGGGGGCGCTGGGTACCGCCGGTGATGCGCGCACGGTGCTGGAACGCGCCGTCGAGATCGACCCTACGGGGGGCAATGGCTCTGCGTATGTGACCCTAGGGGCGCTGTATGACCGTGCCCCGGGTCGCCCGCTGGGGTTTGGCAATAGCGCCACCGCTGAGCGGATGTTCCAGCGGGCGCTGGAAATTCGCCCGGACGGTATCGATGTGAACTACTACTATGCCGCTTTCCTGAAAGAAGAGGGCAACACCCAGGCGGCGCGGGAGCATGCTCAGCGAGCCGTGAACGGCACGGCGCGGGAGAGTCGCCAACGCTCCGACGAAGCCCTTCGCCGTGATGCCGAGGCGCTGCTGCGCGAGCTGTAATGGCCGTCAAATCACGCGGTTGATGATCCGATTGGCATTCCCGGTGGCCAGCATTGATAATGGTACGATCATGTTCACCGGGAGTGCCGTATGGGCCCCACGCTCAATCGCGACGATGTGGAACTCATCACGCGTGACACCCTGTACAAGGGGTTTTTTCGCCTGGAAGCGCTAGAGCTGCGTCATCGACTTTTCGAGGGCGGCTGGAGCTCCACCATGCGCCGAGAAATGCACAACCGCCACGATGCGGTGGGTGTGCTGTTGTATGACCCCGAGCGTGATGCGCTGATCCTCGTCGAGCAGTTTCGCGCTGGCGCCATCGACGACCCTCACTCCCCCTGGAAGTTGGAACTGGTGGCGGGCCTCGTCGACAAGGACGAGACCCTGGAAAACGTGGCGCGCCGTGAGGCCCAGGAGGAAGCCGGTTGCCGGGTGGGCCAACTGACCCGATTGCATACCTACTACCCAAGCCCTGGCGCCTGCAACGAGCGGGTCACGCTATTTTGCGGGCTGGTCGATAGCCAGGGCGTGGGAGGCGTGCATGGCGTCGAGGACGAGAATGAAGACATCCGTGTTCATGTCGTCTCTTTTCCCGCCGCCTGGCAACTCCTGGAGCAGGGCAGACTCGACAACGCCATGTGTTTGATCGGCATGCACTGGTTGGCCGGGCAGCGGGCATCGCTGCGGGCGGCTTCCCGGCGCGCGGCCGTGTCAGCCGCCGAGGCCAACACCCGGTAAGGAGTCATCATGGCAAGAGCCGCCTACGTAACCGATTTGAAAACCCTGCAAGGGGAGTGCAGCGCCAACTATCTGCGCCTGGTGCGCCTGGTGGGTGACCTGCAGAGCGGCCAGCGGCGCGATATCGCCTTGCGCGGTGATAACCGGCACTTTGGCGACCTCAAGCTGGCCATTCTTCAGCAGGCCCCTTACACCACGCTGGTGGAGATCTCCCAGCGCGGCCCGCTGGATGCGGTCATTGAAGGGCCGCGCATGCGCGTGCACCTTTACCATGATGTGCGCATGGCGGAAGTCATCGACTTTCAGCGCGAGCGCCATTTCAGCGGACGCTATCGCTACCCCAATGCGCGCATGCATCAACCGGATGAAAAGCTGCAGTTGAACTGCTTTTTAGGAGAGTGGTTGGCCCATGGGCTGGCCCATGGTCATGTCGTCGATTTGCCGGAGCTACCCTGATGCGGTTGATACAGATTACCGATGCGCATCTGCACGCCGACAAGCAGGCGCGCTCTCGGGCGGCCATTCCCTGGCAGCAGTTCGAAGCCGTGCTGGACGCCGTGGTGGCCGAACGCCCGGACGTGGTGGTGGTGAGTGGTGATATCAGCCAGGATGAAACCAGCGCGTCTTACGTTCACGCCTGCGAGGCCTTGAACCGCCTGCCGTGCCCCTGGTTCTGGATACCGGGCAACCACGACCAGCCCGAACTGATGGCCGCAGAACGCCCGATGCTGGATGAAGTCGACCTGGAACAGTGGCGCCTGCTGCTGCTGAATACCCATGTGCCGGGCAAGCCCCATGGCGAGCTGGGGGCGGCCAAACTCACCGCCCTGGCCGAACGGCTGGAGCAGGACGAGCGGCCGGTGGCTATCGTCATGCACCACCCGCCGGTGGACGTAGGGGCAGACTGGATGGATGCGATTGGTTTGCAGGACCGCGATGCGTTCTGGCAGCTGTTGAGCGCTTACCCCCAGGTCAAGATCATTCTGTTTGGGCATGCCCATCAGGCTTTTGCCCAGCATCAGCCGCTGGCGGGCTCGGCGATAGGCACTTATGGTTGCCCCGCCACATCAGACCAGTTTCTGCCCGGTGCGAAAACCTTTGCGGTGGATGAAGCGTCGCGGCCGGGTTATCGCGTGGTGGAGCTGCACGGGGAGGAGTGGCAGACCTGGGTCGAGCGTATCGACCTCTGATGCTTTTCTTTTTAGTTGATAAAGATATAAAAAGATAGTTATTAATTCTTTTGGGTTATTATTGACCTGGCGTTACCCTACCCACAAATGCCCGCCTTGCGATTCATACGCGCAGGGCGGCACACCATGTTTGCACAGGCTTCCTTGAAAAGCCGTCTCGATAAAAGCAAGCACCGTTTTGTGAGGGAGAAGGTAATGAACCAGTTTTCTGCGCCGTCGGCGGCGACGCAACAGGTGCCCATCGCACCGGATGCCGCCCGACTGACCCACCTGAAGCAGCTCGAAGCCGAGTCGATCCATATCATCCGGGAAGTGGCAGCCGAGTTCAGCAACCCGGTGATGATGTACTCCATCGGCAAGGACTCCTCGGTAATGCTGCATCTGGCGCGGAAGGCCTTCTACCCCGGCACGCCGCCGTTCCCGCTGATGCATATCGATACCACCTGGAAGTTCCGCGAGATGATCGCTTTCCGCAATCGCATGGCGGAAGAGGCGGGCATGGAGCTGATCGTGCATACCAACGAAGAGGGTCGCGCCGCCAACATCAACCCCTTCGACCACGGCAGTGCCAAGTACACCGATATCATGAAGACCCAGGCCCTCAAGCAGGCCCTGAGCAAGCACGGTTTCGATGCTGCCTTTGGCGGCGCGCGGCGCGACGAGGAAGCCTCCCGTGCCAAGGAGCGCGTCTACTCCTTCCGCGACAAGTACCACCGCTGGGACCCGAAAAATCAGCGTCCGGAGCTGTGGAACGTCTATAACGCCAAGATCAACAAGGGCGAATCGATTCGCGTGTTCCCGCTCTCCAACTGGACCGAGCTGGATATCTGGCAGTACATCTATCTGGAGTCGATTCCCATCGTGCCGTTGTACTACTCCGCCAAGCGTCCGGTAGTGCAGCGCGACGGCATGCAGATCATGGTGGACGACGAGCGCCTGCCGCTGGCCGAGGGCGAAGTGCCGGAAGAGAAGTGGGTGCGTTTCAGAACCCTGGGCTGCTACCCGCTGACGGGGGCGGTGGAGTCCACCGCCGCCACGCTGCCGGAGATCATTCAGGAGATGCTGCTGACCAGGACCAGCGAGCGCAGTGGCCGCGCCATCGATCACGATCAGGCCGGTTCCATGGAGAAGAAAAAGCGTGAGGGGTATTTCTAATGGCGCACCAATCAACGTTGATTGCCGATAACATCGAGCAATACCTGCACGAGCACGAAAACAAGGATCTGCTGCGTTTCATCACCTGCGGCAGCGTCGACGACGGCAAGTCCACGCTCATTGGACGGCTGCTCCACGACTCCAAGATGATCTTCGAAGATCAGCTTGCTGCGATCACCAAGGCTTCCAAAACCAGTGGCACCACCGGTGATACGGTGGACCTCGCCCTGTTGGTAGACGGCCTGCAGTCGGAGCGCGAGCAGGGCATCACCATCGACGTGGCGTACCGCTTTTTCTCCACCGACAAGCGCAAGTTCATCATTGCCGATACGCCGGGGCACGAGCAGTACACGCGCAACATGGCCACGGGCGCTTCCACTGCCAGCCTGGCGATCATCCTGGTCGACGCGCGCTACGGTGTGCAGACCCAAACACGTCGGCACAGCTTCATTGCCGACCTGCTGGGCATTCAGCATCTGGTCATCGCGGTCAACAAGATGGACCTGGTGGGCTTCTCGGAGGCACGCTTCAACGAGATCGTGGCGGAGTACCGCGCTTTTGCGGCCAACTTGCAGGCCCCGGACATTCGCTTCGTGCCGATGTCGGCGCTCAATGGCGACAACGTGGTCAACGCCAGCGAGCACACGCCCTGGTACTTTGCGGCGGGCAGTGAAGGCTACGAAGGCAAGACCCTGATCGAGCTGCTGGAAAACGTCGAAGTCACCCGTGACCAGAACCTGAGCGACCTGCGCCTGCCGGTGCAGTACGTCAATCGCCCCAACCTGGACTTCCGAGGCTATTGCGGCACCCTGGCGGCTGGTGTGCTGCGCCCAGGCCAAGAGGTGAAGGCGCTGCCGTCGGGCAAGACCTCCCGCGTGGCGCGCATCGTCACTTTCGACGGGGATCTCGACGCTGCTTACCCCGGTCAGGCCATCACCGTGACTCTGGAAGACGAGATCGATATCTCCCGTGGCGATTGGCTGGTCAGCGCCGAAGCCCAGGTGCCGCTTTCCAACGTGTTCAATGCCGATGTGGTCTGGATGCACGAAGAGCCCCTGGAGCCGGGCAAGCTCTACGATATCAAGCTGGCCACTCGTGATCTGGCGGGCCAGATCAGCGCCATCGAGTATCAGGTGGACGTCAACACGCTGGAGAAACACCCGGCCCAGCGTCTGGGGTTGAATGCCATTGCTCGCTGTGAAGTGGAACTGACGGCATCGATTCCGGTGGACGACTACCGTACCAGCCCCGGCACGGGCAGTTTCATCATCATCGACCGGCTGAGCAACGTGACCGTGGGCGCCGGTATGATTCGGCGGGTCGCGGATGCCCGTGAGCAGGCCGGCACCACCGACTGGGCCGCCTTCGAACGTGACCTGAACGCTCTTGTGCGCAAGCATTTTCCGCACTGGGGCGCGAAGGACATTCGTGACCTTCTGCGCTAATGGTTTGATGACGTTATCGAGATAATCGAGTAGACGCTTAGCCGTTGGCAACGCACACTGAACCTGCTGTTGGCGCAAGACGCTGCAGCAGGTTTTCTATATGGAGACAGCGGGTGGGTTACCGCTGTTTTAATGATCAAAGATGAAGTTTTATCTCCAATGCGCCCTGGAGCGAGTCGCGTTGGGGAAGAACAGCTGCTGGTCGTTGACCTTGAAGTCGGCAATCGCTTGCTGGCCTTCGTCGGACACCAGCCACTCGTGCCATTGGGTGGCCAGCTCATGTTTCAGGTGCGGGTGCTGCTCCTGTGACAGCAGCAGCGAACCGTATTGGTTGAACAGCGCTTCGTCGCCCTCGAACAGCAGGGTCAGGTCCTGCGGGTTTTCAAAGGCCACCCAGGTGGCGCGGTCGGTGAAGCTGTAGGCGTTCATGCCTGCGGCGGTATTCAGGGTCGGCCCCATGCCGCTGCCCAGTTCACGGTACCAATCTCCTTGCGGTGTGACGCCCGCATCTTTCCAAAGGCGCAGCTCGGCGCGGTGAGTGCCGCTGTCGTCACCCCGTGAGGCGAAGGGCGACTCGCTGTCGGCGATCCGCGCCAAAGCATCACTGACGCTGTCACTGGCGGCGATGTTGGCGGGGTCATCGCTGGGTCCCACGATCACGAAGTCGTTGTACATCACATCCAGCCGCTCGGTGGCGTAGCCATCGGCAACGAACTGCTCTTCGCCTGCGGTATCGTGAACCAGCAGGCTATCGGCATCGCCACGACGAGCGATTTCGAAGGCCTGGCCAGTGCCTACGGCCACCACGCGCACATCGATCCCGGTCGCTTCGGTAAAGACCGGCAGAATGGCCCCAAACAGGCCCGAGTTCTCGGTAGAGGTGGTGGAAGCCAGGGTAATGTAATCATCATTGGCCAGCAGCGAGGCGCTCCAGGCCAGTGCCGTGGTGGATAGGCTGGCGGTAACGAGGGTAGTGGTCTTGTTCACGGTCCTGCTCCTTTGGGTATTGTTCAAGCGTCGTAGCGGGGCTTACTAGAGTAGGGCTTGCCAGAGCAAGGCTTACCAGACCAGCTCGCCCCGTATGAACGCCCTGGCCTGCGCTGTTGCCGGGGTGTCAAAAAAGTCTTCTGCCGAGGTGTGTTCGATCAACTGACCGCTGTACATGAACAGCACGTCGTCGGCCAGACGCCGGGCCTGATGCAAATCGTGGGTGGTCATGACGATACGCGTGCCTGCCTGATGGAACTCATTGACCGCGTCTTCCACGGCCTTGATGGCCGCCGGGTCCAGGGCGGAGGTGGGTTCATCCAGAAACAGGACGGCAGGCTTGAGCAGCCAGGCCCGTGCCAGCGTGAGACGTTGCTGCTCGCCTCCGGAAAGCACCCGGGCGGGGCGCTTGGCCAAGCTGGTCAGGCCGAACTTTTCCAATGCCTGCAAGGCCAGCGCCTTGCGCTGGCGGCGAGGCACCCGATGCACGGCCAGCGCGTAGGTGAGATTGTCCAGCGCCGAACGGCGCAGCAGCACCGGGCGCTGAAAGACCATGGCCTGCACCGGCGGCTTGCCTTCCCAGGTCACCTGACCACTGCTGGGGCGCAGCAGCCCATGCGCCAAGCGCATGAGCAGGCTTTTGCCAGCCCCGTTGGGGCCCATTACCAGCGTCCGGCGGCAGCCGTGCAGCGCTAGCGTGGTCGGTGCCAGCAGCGTGTCGCCACGGTGGCAGAAACTGACCTGCTGAAAATGCAGTCTGGGGACGGTGGAAGCCGCGGGGCTGAGGGGTGCGTTCATCCTAACCGCCGTTTTGCCGTTTCACTGACCCAGTGGGCCAGTGCATTGATCAAGGTGACCAGGCTGAGCAGAATGATGCCCAGCCCCAAGGCCATCGCCAGGTTACCCTTGCTGGTTTCCAGCACGATGCTGGTGGTCATGACCCTGGTCACGCCGTCGATATTGCCCCCCACGATCATCACTGCGCCCACTTCCGCACTGGCGCGGCCAAAGCCCGCCAGTATCACGGTCAGCAGGCCAAATCGCGCATCCCACAGCAGCGTGGGCATCATGCGCAGTTGGCCGAGCCCCAGCGAACGCAGCTGTTCGGCGTACTCGCTGTGCAGGGCTTCCACCTGCTGGCGTGTCAGGGCAGCAATGATCGGAAAGACGAGAATCACCTGGGCAATGACCATGGCGGTGGGCGAGAACAGCAGCCCGAACTGACCCAATGGCCCCGCACGGGATAGCAGGAGGTAGACGCACAGGCCCGCGACCACGGGAGGTAGTCCCATGAGGGCATTGAGCACCACGATCAGAGCGTTCCGCCCGGGGAACTGCCACAGTGCCAGCGCCGCCCCTAGGGGCAGTGCCAACAGGCTGGCCAGGGTGACGGCGATCAGCGACACCTGAAGCGATAGCGTTACGATGGCCACGAGCGCGGGGTCCATGCCCAGAATGAGCGCTATCGCGGTGCTGAATGGGTTATCCGACATGACGTTCCGTGGCCAGGGTTGCTGATAGGGGCAGGTTCATTGTGTTGGTAGGGTGTCGTTGTAAGGTCATGACGTGTCTAAAAAGTCACGATGCTGGTAGAAGCATCAGGTAGGTGCATAGTGTACGTAAATTTCCCGGGATGCACGGTGCGCTGAAAAATATGCGCTACTATGCAGTCTCATGCAGGAATTGAAGGTGGGCGGGTGAGAGAGTCTCTGAAAGAGTATTCAAAAGAGTACCTTACGACGGCGGAAGTGGCGGAGTATCTGCGGCTCAAGGAGCGCAAGGTGTATGACCTGGTGCGCCAGGGGCAGATTCCTTGTAGCCGTGCGACCGGGAAACTGTTGTTTCCTCGTCAGCACATCGACATGTGGGTGTTGAGCCACCTGGAAGGCGACCAGGCCCAACGGTTGCCGCCCCCTCAGGTACTGGCCGGAAGCCTCGATCCGCTGCTGGAGTGGGCGATTCGTGAGAGTGGCTGCGACCTGGCATCGCTGTGCCATGGGAGTGGCGACGGCATTCGGCGCTTGCTCGAAGGCAAGGCCATGGTGGCGGGTATCCACTTGCGGGACCCTGACAGCGGCCGCTACAACGAACCGACCGTGCTGGGGTTGGGTGGGGTCAAGGATCTGGTGGTGCTGCACTGGGCCAAGCGCCGTCAGGGTCTGATAGTGGCGCCGGGCAACCCGCTGGGCCTGAAGACGATCAAGGATCTTGCCCGCCCAGACGTGGTGTGTGCTCATCGCCAGCCCGATGCCGGGGCTGCGCATTTGCTGCGAGGCTTGTTGACGCAAGCGTCCATCGCGTCTGACGCGCTGCGCTGGGCCGATCACATGGCGCTCAGCGAGGAGGATCTCGGCCTGGCCATTGCTCAGGGAGAGGCGGATGTCGGGGTGGGCATGGAGGCGGCGGCGCATCGCCAGCAGCTTCATTTCATTCCCCTGGTGGAGGAATCGTTCGATCTGGTCCTGCATCGACGCAGCGCTTTCGAGCCCACCATGCAAGCGCTGATGGCCTTTGCCCGGCAGCCGCGCTTTCATCAGCGGGCCGAGGCGCTGAAAGGTTACGACATCAGCCAGCTGGGTCGCGTTTTATACAATGCTTGACGATGGTATAAGATGCGCCACACTGGTTAGGTGCTGTACACGACTACTCATCACGAAATGGAGAGCATGATGAATCAAGCGCTAAATAGTAAACGTGTTGCTATTCTGGCAAAGGATGCCTTCAACGCCAAGCTGCTGGAAGAGCTGCAGGAAGGGCGTCACTCGGGTCAGCACGCTTAATGGCGTGGTATCACCAGTGGGCAAGCTTTGCCAAAAGGCTTGCCCATGTCGTTGCCAAACCCATGAAAAAGGATCGTGGCCGGGGTGGCATGATGGTGCACCCTTATCGTGGCTACGGCTCTCAACAGGAAATTTTCGTCATGGGTCGCGTGTTTCGACAGGCGGCTCTTGGGCGTGCCATCCCGCGGCGCGGCATATTGCGTGACACGGCCGACGTGGCCCGGCGCATCTTTCGCCGTGGCCTGGCCGATGCCCAGGTAGAGATCCGCGTGGGCGAAAATCAGCTGACGCTGACCACCGACCGCGACGGTTATTTCGACGCCCATTTGCCCATCACCTCGACGCTGCCAGTGGACGTTTCCTGGCACCGTGCCGATATCGTCGTCCGTGCCAGCGGCCAGCCTACGGTGCGCACCAGTGTGGAAGTCTACGTGCCGCCCCCCGAGGCCGACCTGCTGGTGATCAGTGATATCGACGACACCGTGATGTTCACCGGTGTGGCCGAAAAGCTGAAGATGCTCTATCGACTGTTCGTGCGCAAACCCCATCGACGCACTGCGTTTCCCGGCGTGGCATCGCTGTACCAGGCGCTCCACCGTGGCCAGACCGAAAAGGCAGAGCGACCCATTCTGTATGTGTCCCGTGGCCCCTGGGCCATCTATGAAATGCTCGAAGCCTTCTTTCAGCTCAACCGTATTCCGGTGGGGCCGATCCTGTTTCTGCGCGAATGGGGTATCTCCTGGCGCAAGCCCTGGCCGCGCCGGGCAGAAGCCCACAAGCGCGACCTGATCGACCGCATGCTGGCGCTCTATCAGGACATGCCCTGCATCCTGATCGGCGACAGCGGCCAGCACGACCCGGAAGTGTATACCGAGGTCGTCAAAGCCTACCCGGAGCGCATCAAGGCGATCTACATCCGACGGGTGGACAGTGACCCCAAACGCGAAGAAGCCATTCAACGGCTGCGTGAGCAGTTGGCGCACACTCAGTGCGAACTGGTGTTGGCCGCTGACAGCGTGCTGATGGCCGAACATGCCCACGGGCAGGGCGATATATCTGCCCGCGGGCTGCAGGCCGTCAAGCGTGATGTCGCCGCACATCACAACGACCCCGACTGACGCTGCGCCCCCACGCGTATCATGGTAAAACTAATGGCCCGCTTGCGGGTCTTTTTACGTAGGCACTGACCGTCGCGAGCAGCTTGCTTTGCCGCCGTCAGTGCCCCCACGGCTTGTCGAAGCCTCTCTGAATTACCTGTGAACGCAGCGGTGGAGTTATGTGGATTCTGGTCATTGCCATCATGCTGGCAATCTTCGTACTGCCCAATGCCTGGGCGAAATGGGTGCTGAAGCGTCACACCCGTGGCCGCGACGACTACCCGGGCACCGGGGCCGAACTGGCCGAGCACCTGTTGCGCCGCCTGGGTGTAGAAGGGGTCAAGGTAGAACGTACCGAGCATGGCGACCACTACGACCCGGAAGCCCGCTGTGTGCGCTTGACGCCAGACCACTACGACGGCCGCTCGCTCACCGCCGTCACCGTGGCGGCTCACGAAGTGGGCCATGCCCTGCAGCACCATGAAGGCTATGCGCCGCTGCTGGCCCGCAGCCGCCTGGTACAGCTGGCACAAAGAGCAGAAAAGCTGGGGGCGGTGCTGATGATGCTGGCGCCTTTCCTGTTCCTGCTGACCCGCTTGCCCGGCGGCCTGGCAGCGGTGGTGGCGATGGCCGTGATCAGTTTTGGCACTGCGGCACTGGTGCATCTGGTCACGCTACCGGTCGAGTTCGATGCCAGCTTCAACCGGGCCCTGCCGCTGCTGAAAGATTACGTGCCCCCCTACGACATGCCCGGTGCCCGCCACGTGCTGACCGCCTGCGCCTTCACCTACGTCGCCGCCTCACTGGCCAGCGTCATGAACCTGGGGCGCTGGCTGGTGATTTTGCGGCGCTGAGACTGGCTTACGTCGGCTTGTTCGCCAGAATCACCGCGCGGCGGGGGGCTGGGTAGCCTTCTATGGTGCGGGTGCGGTCGTGGGGATCCAAAAAGTCGGCCAGTGACTGGTAGGTCATCCACTCGGTGGAGCGCTGCTCGTCCAGCGTGGTGACGGCTTCATCCACTACGCGCACGTTGGTGAAGCCGCAGCGCTCCAGCCAGTGGCACAGGGCGCGGGATGAGGGCAGGAAGTAGACGTTGGGCATGGCGGCGTAGCGCTCGCCGGGCACGAACACGGTCTGCTCGTCGCCTTCCACTACCAGGGTTTCCAGCACCAGCTCGCCGCCGGGGGCCAGCGCGCCCTTGAGCTGTTGCAGGTGCTCCAGGGGCGAAGGGCGATGGTAGAGCACGCCCATGGAGAACACCGTATCGAAAAAGCCCAGGTTTTCCGGTACGTCCTCGATACCCACGGGCAGGAAGTGCGTGCGGCCTTCATCGGCGTCACCCACGAAGTGGCGCACGGCCTGGAACTGCCAGTAGAAGCGCGGGGAAGGGTCGATCACCAGCACGAAGGCGGCGCCTGCGCCTGCCATGCGCCAGGCGTGGTAGCCGCTGCCGCCGCCGACATCCAGCACTTTGCGATACTTGAGCGGGGCAAGGTGCGGCGTGACACGCTGCCATTTCCAGTCGGAGCGCCACTCGGTGTCGATATGAATACCGCCCAGGCAAAACGGCCCCTTGCGCCAGGGGGCCAGCTTGCGCAGCAGGTTGAAACACTGGCGTTGCTGGCTCTCGGTTAGTGCCAGCTCTACCGTCAGCGTGTCGCTGTTGAGGTCGACGTGGCGCTCTTCGGGCAGCGGGGGCAGCTTGGCCACGGCCTTTTCCCAGGCGGAAAGGTCGCCGTGGCGCTGGCGGTCTAGCCCGCTGGCCAGCTGCTCGGGCAGCTTGGCCAGCCACGGCGTCAGCGAGGCGTCCTGTGCGGCCTGATCCAGAAACGCTTGATACAACACGCGATGATCGTCGGGAAGCAGCGCCACGTCAGCCCTCCTTGAACGCGATCAGCGAGGTGAAGTTCAGGTACTGAAACCAGGTCATCGAGCGCGGAAAGCCCGCCTGCGACAACCGCTCGTGCAAGGCATCCAGGGTGTCGGGAATCAGCACGTTCTCCAGCGCCGTGCGTTTCTGGCTGATTTCCATGTCGCTGTAGCCGTTGGCGCGCTTGAAGTCGTGGTAGCGCTCGACTCGCCAGGCATTGTCGCGCTCATCGGCGTCGATGGTCTTTTCCGAGAGAATCAGCACGCCGCCGGGCTCCAGGGCAGCGTACAGCCGCTTGAGCAGGGCATCTCGGTCGGCGGGAGGCAGAAACTGCAGCGTGAAGTTGAGAATGATCATCCCTGACGGCGCGTACGCGTAGGTGCGGATGTCGGCTTCTTCCACCTGCATGGCGTGGTCGGGGCTCTCGTCGAGAAAGGTCTGGCGAGCACGCTCGACCATGGCAGGCGAGAGGTCGATGCCGGTATAGCGGAACGCGTCGGCGGGCATGGCCCCGGCCAGCGCCAGGCCCGAGGCCCCCAGCGAGCAGCCCAGGTCGTAGACATGGGCGCCGTGGCGCAAATGGCGCTGGGCGATCAGGCTCAGCATGCCCAGGATCTGGCCATAGCCGGGCACCGAGCGGCGGATCATGTCGGGAAAGCAGGCGACGACCTGTTCATCGAAAGAGAACCTTGCCACCTTATCCAGGGGTGTTGAAAAGATAGCGTCGCGGTAAGATGCATCACTCATGGGCAAGCCAGGCTGGTTAATGAGGCTCGCTAGTTTACGCGCCCTTGTTAATCCAGAACAGGCCCGTCGATCACAGATTCCTGCCTCACGGAACGACGCCACAGGAGAGGGCACATGGCTTCAGCAAAGGCAACTCCCGATACGCTACCCGCTTGGCAAACGCTTACCCAGCATGCCCAGGCGATTCGTCACATCCATCTGAAGAACCTGTTTGGTGACGACCCCGAGCGCTGGTCACACTTCACCCGTCACGTGGCGGGGCTGACGCTGGACCTCTCCAAACAGCGTTGGGATGACGACACCCTGGAGCATTTGCTGGGTCTGGCGGAAGAGGCGGGCGTGCCGGGGGCCATCGAAGCGCTGTTGAGCGGCAAGCGGGTCAACGTCAGCGAAAACCGCCCGGCGCTGCACACCGCCTTGCGCTTGCCCGCCGATGCCCAGCTGGAGGTGGAGGGTGAAGACATCGTCGGGGCCGTGCACGACAGCCTGGCGCAGATGGAGCGCCTGGTGCAGCGCCTGCACGCAGGCCAGTGGCGCGGTGCCACCGGCAAGCCGATTCGTCACGTGGTGAACCTGGGGGTAGGCGGCTCGGATTTGGGCCCGCTGATGGTGACCCACGCGCTGGCCGATTATCGCCCCAGCGATATTCACCCCGTCGAGGTGCACTTTGCCTCGACCATGGATGGCTCGCAGCTGGCCGACTACCTGACGCGTTTCAACCCGGAAACGACGCTGTTCGTGCTCTCTTCGAAGTCGTTCACCACCATCGATACGCTGTCCAACGCCAACACCGCCCGTGACTGGCTGCTGGGACGGCTGTCCCGGCATGCAGAAGCTGGCGAAGCCCCTCAGGCGCACACCATCAGTGCCGAACTGGTCGTGCGTCAGCACTTCATTGGTGTCTCGGCAAGCCCGGAAAAAATGAGCGAGTGGGGCATCACCCCGGACCACCAGCTGATGTTCTGGGAGTGGGTGGGGGGGCGCTATTCGCTCTGGGGCACCATCGGCCTGCCGATTGCCCTGGTGATCGGCATGGAGAACTTTCGTGCGCTGCTGTCGGGCGCGCACGCCATGGATACCCACTTCAAGACGGCGCCCATGGCCGACAACCTGCCCGTGCTGCTGGGCCTGGCGGGTATCTGGAACGTGAACTTTCTGGATATTCGTGCCCATTCGATTCTGCCCTATGACGGGCGTCTGGAATATTTTGCCGCCTATCTGGAACAGCTGGAAATGGAGTCCAACGGTAAATCCGTGACCCGCCAGGGCCAGGCGGTGAGTTACTCTACCTGCCCGGTGCTTTGGGGGCAGTTGGGTCCCAATGCTCAGCATGCGTTCTATCAGCTGCTGCACCAGGGCACCCAGCCGGTGGTCTGCGACTTCATTGCCCCGCTCAAACGCTACGACGAGATCGAAGACCCGGACACTCGCCGCCACCTGAAGGCCCAGCATCGGCTGGCGCTGGCCAACTGCTTCGCCCAGTCGCGGGTGCTGATGCTGGGGGACGATGCGCTGGAGGAGGACGGCCCGCGCCCCGAACACAAACGCTATCGCGGTAATCAGCCCTCGACCACGGTGCTGCTGGACAAACTCACGCCCGCCACCCTGGGGGCGCTGATTGCGCTCTACGAGCACAAGGTGTTCGTGCAGGCGGTGATCTGGGACATCAATCCTTTCGACCAGTGGGGTGTCGAGCTGGGCAAGCAGATTGCCACCGACACCCAGGCCATCATCGAAGGCGAAGGCGAGCTGGCGCGTTTGGACGCTTCCAGCCGTGGGCTGATCGAAGCGTTCTGGGCGGCGGAGCAGACGCCGCGCGGCTAAGGGGTGCGTGGCGCCCGTTTTTCATGGCTGGATATACAGCTTTTTGCTTTTCCGCTATCCTGTGCCCTTTTGTCGGCGGCGCACGCCGCCGACAGTACGTATTTTTAGGAACTGACGTTACATGACCCAGTTTGATGCTTCTCAGTACGGCGCGAGCTCCATCGAGGTTCTCTCCGGGCTTGAGCCGGTGCGCAAGCGCCCTGGAATGTATACCGATACCTCGCGGCCCAATCACCTGGCCCAGGAGGTCATCGACAACAGTGTCGATGAAGCGCTGGCTGGGCATGCCACGGCCATCAGCGTCGTGCTGCACGGCGATGGCGCCATCGAAGTGCAGGACAACGGGCGCGGCATGCCCATCGACCTGCATCCCGAGCACGGTGTCTCGGGGGTCGAGCTGATTCTGACCAAGCTCCACGCGGGGGGCAAGTTCTCCTCGTCGAGCTATCGCTTTTCCGGCGGCTTGCACGGCGTGGGCGTGTCGGTGGTCAATGCGCTGTCGCGGCGGCTGGAGGTCGAGGTCACCCGTGACGGCGCGCGCCACGCCATTGCCTTCGAACACGGCGAAAAGGTCGAAGAGCTCAAGGAGATCGGCAAGGCCGCCAAACGTGCCACCGGAACGTTGGTGCGCTTCTGGCCGGACGAAAGCTACTTCGACAGCCCCAAACTTGCGCTCTCACGATTGAAGCACCTGCTGCGGGCCAAGGCGGTGCTGTGCCCGGGGCTGGCGGTCACGCTGGTGGAGCCGGACGGCACCAAAACCGAGTGGGCGTACGCCGATGGCCTGCGCGACTACCTGGCCGAAGCCACCGATGGCTACGAGGTGCTCCCCAGGGAGCCTTTCGTTGGCCACTTCAATGATGACGAGCATGGCGTGGACTGGGCGATTCAGTGGTTGCCGGAAGGCGGCGAAGCGCTGCTGGAGAGCTACGTCAACCTGATCCCCACGCCCCAGGGCGGCACCCATGTGAACGGTTTCCGGGCGGGGTTGCTGGATGCTCTGAGGGAGTTCTGCGAATTCCGCAATCTGCTGCCCAGGGGCATCAAACTCACCGCCGAAGACCTGTGGGAGCGCGCGTCCTTCGTGCTGTCGGTCAAGATGCTCGATCCTCAGTTTGCCGGGCAGACCAAGGAGCGGCTATCGTCGCGTACCATCGCCGGATTCGTGTCCGGCGTGGTGAAAGACGCGTTCTCGCTGTGGCTGAACCACCACGTGGAGCAGGCCGAGCAGTTGGCCGAGCTGGTGATCAGCGCTGCCCAGCAGCGTCAGCGGAAATCGAAGAAAGTGGCGCGCAAGAAGGTCACCTCGGGCCCCGCGCTGCCGGGCAAGCTGGCCGACTGTTCGGGCCAGGACCCGGCCCAGAGCGAGCTGTTCCTGGTGGAAGGGGACTCGGCCGGGGGCAGTGCCAAGCAGGCGCGCAACCGCGAAACCCAGGCCATCCTGCCGCTGCGCGGCAAGATTCTGAATACCTGGGAGGTCGAGACCCACGATATCTACGGCTCCCAGGAAGTCCACGACATTGCGGTGGCCATTGGCGCCGACCCCGGCAGTGCCGACCTGGAAAAGCTGCGCTACCACAAGATCTGCATCCTGGCCGATGCCGATTCGGATGGCCTGCACATCGCCACGCTGCTGTGTGCCCTGTTCGTGAGGCACTTCCCCGCCCTGGTGGATGCAGGCCATGTGTTCGTGGCCATGCCGCCGCTCTACCGGATCGATCTGGGCAAGGAAGTACACTACGCCCTGGACGAGAGTGAAAAGGCCGCCATTCTCAAGCAGCTGGCCAGCAAGCGCGGCACCCCCAACGTGCAGCGCTTCAAGGGGCTGGGCGAAATGAGCCCGCTACAGCTGCGTGAAACCACCATGGCCGTGGAGACCCGTCGGCTGGTGCAGCTCACGCTGAGCGAGGGGGACGGCACGCTGGAGATGATGGACATGCTGCTGGCGAAAAAACGTGCCAGCGACCGCAAGAAGTGGCTGGAAGATTACGGCAACCTCGCAGACATTGAGGTATAACCTCCGATGACCATGGATATTCAGGTAGCGGAGGGCGACGTCGAGCGTCTGTCCCTGCGCGACTACACCGAAAAAGCGTACCTCGACTACTCGATGTACGTCATTCTCGACCGCGCGTTGCCCAACATCGGTGACGGCATGAAGCCCGTCCAGCGGCGCATCATTTATGCCATGCGTGAACTGGCGCTGCACGCCAACGCCAAGTACAAGAAGTCGGCGCGTACCGTGGGCGACGTGCTGGGCAAGTTCCACCCCCACGGCGACAGCGCCTGCTACGAAGCCATGGTGCTGATGGCCCAGCCGTTCAGCTACCGCTACCCGCTGGTGGATGGCCAGGGCAACTGGGGTAGCCCGGACGACCCCAAATCCTTCGCGGCGATGCGCTACACCGAGGCCAAGCTCTCCAAATTCGCCGACGTGCTGCTCAGCGAACTGGGCCAGGGCACCGTGGAGTGGGCGCCCAATTTCGATGGCACCATGCAGGAGCCGGTGGTACTGCCGGCTCGTCTGCCCCATGTGCTGCTCAATGGCGGCACCGGCATTGCCGTGGGCATGGCCACGGACATTCCGCCGCACAACGTATCGGAAGTGGTCGATGCCACCTGCCACCTGCTGCGCAACCCCAAGGCCACCACGGCCGAGCTGATGGCGTTCGTGCCCGCGCCGGATTTCCCCACCGATGCCGAGATCATCACCCCCAAAGCAGACCTGCAAAAGCTCTACGAAAGCGGCCGTGGCTCGGTGAAGCTGCGCGCTCGCTACGTGCGAGAAGAGGCCAACGTGGTGATCACCGCGCTGCCTTACCAGGTCAGCGGTGCCAAGGTGCTGGAGCAGATCGCCGCGCAGATGCAGGCGAAGAAGCTGCCCATGGTGGCCGACCTGCGCGACGAGTCGACCCATGAAGAGCCCACCCGACTGGTGATCGAACCGCGTTCCAGCCGTGTGGACGTGGAGTCGCTGATGGCTCACCTGTTCGCCACCACGGACCTCGAAAAGAACGTGCGGGTGAACATGAACGTGATTGGCCTGGACGGTCGGCCACGGGTCATGCCGCTGAATGACATGCTGGGCGAGTGGCTGCGCTTTCGTCGTGCCACGGTGCGCCGTCGCCTGGAGCATCGGCTGGGCAAGGTGGAAGATCGCCTGCACATTCTGGAAGGCCTGCTGACGGCTTACCTGAACATCGATGAAGTGATTCGTATCATCCGCGAAGAGGACGAGCCCAAACCTGCCCTGATGAGCGCTTTTGGCCTCTCCGAGCGGCAGGCCGAGGCGATTCTAGAGCTGCGCCTGCGCCACCTGGCCAAGCTGGAAGAGATGAAGATTCGCGGCGAGCAGGACGAGCTGGAGAAAGAGCGCAAGACCCTGCAAGGCCTGCTGGGCAGCGACGCCAAGCTCACCACGCTGATCGAAAAAGAGATTCGCGCGGCGGGCAAGGAGCACGGCGATGCGCGCCGTTCGCCGCTGGTCGAGCGCAGCGAAGCGAAAGCGCTCTCGGAAGTGGAGCTGCTGGGAGCCGACCCGATTACCGTGGTGCTGTCCGACAAGGGCTGGATCCGTGCGGCCAAGGGCCATGACATCGACCCTGAAGGGCTATCGTACAAGGCGGGCGACAGCTTCCGCCTGGCGGCCCGGGGCAAGACCAATCAGCCGCTGGTGCTGCTGGACGATACTGGCCGTGCCTACACGCTGCCAGCGCACAACCTGCCCAGCGCCCGAGGGCAGGGCGAGCCGGTCACCGGCCGCGCCAATGTCTCGGCGGGCGCCCAGATGGCGGGCTTGATGCTGGCGCCGCCCACGCGCCGCTTTTTGCTGGCCAGCGATGGTGGCTATGGCTTCGTCGCGCCCCTGGAGGCGCTGACCGGCAAGAACAAGGCGGGCAAGGCGGTACTCAGCGTGCCGAAGGGCTGCAGCGTCATGGCGCCCGTGGAGGTGCCGGAAGGCGAATCGCTGTGGGTGGCGTCGGTTTCCAATGAAGGGCGGCTGCTGCTCTTCCCGCTGGACCAGTTGCCCGAGATGGCCAAGGGCAAGGGCAACAAGATGCTCGATATCCCCGGCCCCCGGGCGGCGCGGCGCGAAGAGTTCTTGCGTGATATCGCCATTGTGCCGGAAGGCGGGGAGCTGATCATTCATGCGGGTAAGCGCAAACTGACGCTCAAGGCCGATGACCTTGCTTATTACCGAGGTGAACGTGGGCGTCGGGGCAGCAAGTTGCCGCGCGGTTTCCAAAAAGTTGAACGACTAGAAGCAGGGGAGTGACCGATGGCACGCGGTGATGAAGCAGTAGCCGATGTGGTGATGAGTGTACTGGCACCACGCTGGACACCCGACATGGAGCCGCCCCTGGCGGCACTGCTGGCGCGGTTCGGCCTGCAGGAGCAGCAGCGCACGCCGTTGGCCCAGGTGGCAGAAGGCGCGCCGCTGGATTGCCTGGAGCTGCATTTGGCTGGCGCTCCCGCCGAGTGGCGGGAGCTGCGTCAGGCGGCGCTGGCGCTGGGGGAAACGCTGGGGGCCGACGTGGTGGTGCAACCTGACCGGCGCCACCTGGGGGCTCCCAGGTTGGTTTGTTTCGATATGGACTCCACCCTGATCAAGGCCGAGGTGATCGATGAGCTGGCGCGCCGCCACGGGGTGGGCGACGAAGTGGCTGAAGTCACCGAGCGGGCGATGCGCGGCGAGCTGGACTTTCAGGCCAGCTTCCGGGAGCGGATGAGCAAGCTGGCGGGGCTGGATGAGTCGGTGTTGGCCAGCATTGCGGCCGAGCTGCCGCTGATGGACGGTGTCGAGCGGCTGATGGCCAATCTTCGCCATCAGGGGATCCGCACTGCCATCCTTTCCGGTGGCTTTACCTATTTTGCCCGTGGCCTGCAGGCGCGGCTTGGCTTCGATGAGATCCACGCCAATGAGCTGGTGATTCAGCAGGGCAAGGTCACAGGCGAAGTCCAGGAGCCCATCGTCGATGCCGAGCGCAAGGCGCTGCTGCTGGAGCAGATTGCCCAGCGTGAAGGTATCGACCTGGCGCAGACGGTGGCGGTAGGTGACGGGGCCAACGACCTGAAGATGTTAGCCAAGGCCGGGGTGGGCGTAGCGTTTCGCGCCAAGCCGCTGGTGCGTGCCGAGGCACGTCAGGCGTTAGGCGTGGCGGGGCTGGATGGCGTGCTCTATCTGCTGGGCTATTCCCAGGCCGAGCTGATCGATCCTGTCTAGTGATTGACGGGGCGGCGTTTGGCCGCCCTGCTCAGCTCGAAGGGCTCTCGGTGCTGGGCGTCAGGCTACCGTACTCGGCCCGCAGGGCTGCCAGCCGTTCGGTTTCGGCCTCCGTCAGCGTAGGCGCGTGCCACAGCCGTTGGCCCTGGGCATCCTTCACGCCCTTCAACGTGAGGGTGAGCTGGACATCCCGGGGTATCTGATCGTTGCCCCAAGGGCCAAAACGGTTGGGTGCCAGGCTCCAGGTGGCGCGCTCACCCGGCGCCAGGCCGCCGGAAATCACGTAGTAGAACGTCTCGTCTACCCAGGCAACGTCGCGGTTGGCGCTACGCAGTACGCCGCGCAGCTGCAGCTCGGCAATGGTCTCCTCGGAGTCGTTGCTGACCTCTAGTTCAATGACCGGCTCCAGCGCTCCGAATGGGCTGGAAGCAAGATAGTAGCGCGCCCTGTCGATAGTCACCTGCGCCAGCTGCTGCTGAGCGGCTTCGGCGTTGGCCTCTTTTTCTTCCAGGCGGCTCAAGGTGCGCAGGGCCTGGTCACGCTCTCGGGCACGGCGCTGGCGCAGCATCTCGTCGGCTCGCTCGATGACCTGGTCGCCGGTGAGCCCGTGCATGTAGGCGTTGGCCGACTCGGCGATTTCAGCTGCGTTCATGCGCCCGGGTTGCAGCGCACTCATCCCGCTGAAAGACGACATGGCGATGATCTTCAACGCCTGATCGAACTCGTCGCGCTTGTAAGTGGGCAGCGAATCGCGGACTTTCTCGATGGACACCACGGCTGCGGGCATCGAACTCGTATCAATTTTGGGGTCAGCGCAGCCCGCCATCAGCAGGGCCGTCAGCGACAGTATCGATAGCCTTGTCAGGCGCCGCATAGTTGTACCTCGTTACAGGCCAAAAAACCGACAGGGAGCTTACCCGAAAGTGGTATCGACCACTAGCCGGAGCAGCAAAACTCCCCTGTATCCAGCAGGTGGAAGGCGGCCCTTTTTGGTATAAAGTGTGCCGATTCAACGTTTCCGAGAAGCCCCGTTCCATGAGTGCATCCTTTACTACCTGGCAGGCGCGCTTTGAAAAGCTGCGCAGCAACAAGCTGTTCGAGACCGTGGTGATCGCCATCATCGTGGTGTCTGCCCTGACCATCGGTGCCCGCACCTATGATGAGGTCAGTCAGTTCGAGCAGTGGCTGATCTATCTGGACATCGCCGTCACCATCTTCTTTCTGGTGGAACTGCTGATTCGCATGGCCGCCGAACGCAATCTGACCAACTTCTTCAAAAAGGGTTGGAACGTGTTCGACTTCCTGATCGTCACGGCCAGCCTCATCCCCATGGACGACTCGGAGATGGTGCTGCTGGCCCGCCTGCTGCGCATCTTCCGGGTGCTGCGTCTGGTGTCGATGATTCCCGAGCTGCGCCTGCTGCTGGTGGCGTTGATCAAGTCCATTCCACGGATGGGCTATGTAGCGCTGCTGATGTTCATCATCTTCTATATCTACGCGGCGGTGGGCAGCTTCATCTTCCATACCGTGGATGAGCAGCTGTGGGGCAACATTGCGCTGGCCATGCTGACGCTGTTCCAGGTGGCCACCTTCGAGAGCTGGGCCACGGCGGTGCTGTATCCCACCATGGAGCAGTACCCCTACGCCTGGATCTACTTTCTGACCTTCATCTTTTTGAATGCGTTCATTTTCCTGAATATGATGATCGGTATCGTGCTGGACGTGATGCAGAAAGAGAGCGCGCAGATTGATTTAGAAAGCGGAGAAGGCGAAGCTGCAGAGATACAGGGCCTGCGTGACGACGTGCGCGCACTGCGCAGCCAGTTGGATCGCATGGAGTCCGCCCTGCAGGCGGCCGCGCAAGCAAAGCCTGGTCTAGCACAGCTTGGCCAAGCAAAGCCTGACCGCGACGAATAACAGGAGAGCCACGATGATGATGAAGGACCCTTCGAAAAAGTATCGCCCTTTCGTGGCGGTGGACCTGCCCGACCGTCAGTGGCCCGGCCAGCGTATCGACACGCCGCCCATCTGGTGCAGCGTCGACCTGCGCGATGGCAACCAGTCGCTGATCGACCCCATGGATCAGGAGCGCAAGCAGCGGTTGTTCGACATGCTGCTGAAGATCGGTTTCAAAGAGATCGAAGTGGGCTTTCCTTCTGCGTCGCAAACCGATTTCGATTTCGTGCGCTCGTTGATCGAGCAGGACAAGATTCCCGACGACGTCACCATCCAGGTGCTGACCCAGGCACGGCCGCATCTGATCGAGCGCACCTTCGAGGCGCTGAAGGGCGCCAAGCGTGCCATCGTGCACGTCTACAATGCCACCGACCCGATGTTTCGACGGGTGGTGTTCAACGTCGACAAGGCTGAGTGCGTGCAAATTGCCGTGGACGCCACGGCGCAGATACGTGACCTGATGGCCGCCAACCCGGAGACCCAGTGGACCTTCCAGTACTCGCCGGAACTGTTCACGACCACGGAAATGCCTTTCGCCGTGGAGATCGTCGAAGCCGTGATGGACACCTTCGGCCCCAGCGTTGACAACCGGATGATCGTCAACCTGCCGGCCACGGTCGAAGTGGCCACGCCCAACAATTACGCCGACCAGATCGAGTGGTTCTGCCGCCATGTGAAAAAGCGCGATACATTGATCGTCAGCGTGCACCCGCACAACGACCGCGGCACCGGCGTGGCGGCGGCGGAGTTGACGCTGATGGCGGGTGCCGACCGAATCGAGGGCACCCTGTTCGGTAATGGCGAGCGTACCGGCAATGTCGATATCGTGACGCTGGCCATGAATATGTACACTCAGGGCGTGCACCCTCAGCTCGATTTCTCCAATATCACGCCGATCATGCGCGAAGTGGAGTACTGCAACCAGCTGCCGGTTCATCCGCGCCATCCTTACGTGGGCGACCTGGTGTTCACGGCGTTTTCCGGTTCGCATCAGGACGCCATCAAGAAGGGCATGGCCGAGCGTCGCGCCAACCCCGAAGCCCCCTGGGACGTGCCGTACCTGCCCATCGACCCCATGGATGTCGGGCGCAGCTACGAAGCCGTGATTCGCGTCAACAGCCAGTCGGGCAAGGGCGGCATCTCCTACCTGCTGGAGCAGGAGTATGGCATCGAGCTACCGCGCAGGCTCTCCATCGAATTCAGCCAGGTGGTGCAGGAAGTGGCGGACCGTACGGGCCGCGAGATCACTTCCCGGATGATCTATCAGGCCTTCCTGGAAGAGTACCTGGAGCGGCAGGCACCGCTGGCGCTGGTCAACCACCGCTTGGTCTCCGAGCCGGATAGCCCCCGCGTCACCCTGGAAGCCGTCGTGGAGCAGCAGGGCGAACGCCATCTGCTGAGCGGTCAGGGCAACGGCCCGCTGGCGGCCTTCGTCAAAGCGCTACACGCCCAGGGTCACGACGTGGAGATCATCGACTACCACGAGCACTCCCGAGGCCAGGGCGCCGATGCGGAAGCCATTGCCTATGTCGAAGTCCGTATCGACGGCCAGGCCGTGTTTGGCGTCGGCAGCGACGAGAGCATCACCAGCGCCTCCATGAAAGGCGTGCTGAGTGCCATCAATCGTTATCATGCGGCTCGTTCCCAACAGTAAACGTTTAGGCGGCAACGTTGGAGTAAACACGGTTTACAAGATGCACTGACTCAGAGATCAGCATGGAGAATAACCCCCAGCAACGCACGCGTCGCTATATCGCAGCCAGGAAACAGCACCCTGCCTGGCTGTTGCTGGCATCCCCCCGAGCGCCCCTGGTGCTGGGCTGCCTGACCTCGTTGTTTGAATTTAGCGAAGATGGTATCGCCGAGTCAGACGCGCTAGAGGCGCTGTCGCAAATGCTGGGGCGTTATGCCGAGCAGGATGAGTACGCCATTGACCCTGACAATACGCGACAGCAGGCTGGGCGTGAGCTGCGCGAGTGGATACGTCGGGGGCTGGTCACTGAGCGTGGTCAACGGTTGTATGCCACGGATGCCTTGTCGTCGGCGATTCAGTTTGTCGATTCGCTGGACAATCGCATCATGACCTCAACTGCGTCGCGGCTGTCGGTGGTGCAGCGTGAAATCGAAAGCCTGGAAGTAAGCCTCAACCCCAATCCTGAGAGTCGCAAAGCAGCGATTCGGCGCAAAATCCAACAGCTGGAGGGCGAATTGGCCGACGCGGAGGCTGGTCATGTACCGGTGCTTTCTGAGCAGCAAGCTATTGAAAATATAAGAGAAGTTTTTCATTTGGCCACCGGTCTGCGTGCCGATTTTCGGCGAGTGGAAGACTCCTGGCGAGAGGCGGATCGCCAACTGCGCCAATCGATCATGTCCGAGAAGTATCATCGGGGGGATATTGTCGATCGCTTGCTGGATGGTCAGGAGGCTTTGCTGGACACCCCAGAGGGCCGTGTGTTCGATAGTTTTTTGCAACAGCTACGCCAAACCGCCGCGCTGGATATGATGCGCCAGCAGCTACGCACTATTCTCGTCCATCCCGCTGCTGGGAAAGCGCTTGGTCGGCTACAGCGGCTGGATCTTAAACAGCTGGGCATGCGGCTGGTTCTGGAAAGTCAGTCCGTATTACAAGCCAGAGCGCGCAGTGAAAAGGATGTCAAAGGCTTCCTCAAGACCGGTTTGGCGGCCGAACACCACCGCGTCGGGCAGTTGCTCAATGATATCTTTCATACCGCTCAGGCGCTGGATTGGCAGCGCCAGAAAGTGCGCCGTTCAGAGGTGTCAGCGCTGCCGCCGCTGGGCTTTGCCCTGGGCAACTTATCGGTGATCGAGCGGCTGCGTTTCAAGGTGCTGGAAAACGAGCAGGACGAGACGCTGGATTTGGCTCAGCAGACGAGCGATTTGAGCGATGTCGAGACTGAGTTCTGGGATTCTCTGGACGGGCTCGACCGCGACGCTTTGGTGCAGGAAACGCTGGCGCTGCTGGCGGCAGAAGGGCGCCCACTCACCCTACTGGAGCTCGCCGAGCGCCTGCCGCCCAGCCATGACCTGGAAACCCTGGCACTCTGGCTGGGCATGGCGCGGGAAGCTGGGGTTGAGATAACCGGGCAGGATGTTCAGGACGTGGTCATTACCGATGATGAACAGTGCGATTGGGTATTCAAAGTGCCGCTGGTTTCCCTGAGTGAGCAGGCGTTGCAGGGCATTGAGTGGGAGTTTTAAGTATGGCGGGTGTTTTTGATCAGATTGTTGGACGCCAGCAGGCAGATGAGGTGAGTGAAGAGCCATCGCCTCCCGAAGGGAAGGATTCGCCCCATTCAATGGCTGAGGAAGGGCTCACAGGTACCGACGGGGAAAATAGCGCGCGTACCGACGTCAAACTGCGGGAAGTGGCTCAGGAGCTGCTGCGTATGGGGCTGCTGGAAGAGAGCCTGCGCCCGCATCTTTATCGAACGGCTCTGGCCTCCATGGAGAAGCTCAATGCAACGTTAGAGCCCCTGGATTTAATTGCCCGCGCCGATGAGATCCGTGGGTTGGTATTTCTGGCGGTGCGTCATGGGGATGTCGATGTGTTTCAAGATGAGTGGTCACATCCACTGGTGCGCAAGCAGCGGCTGAATATGGAGCAGACGCTGCTGGTGGCTATTTTACGTCAGCACTTCATCGCTTACGAGCAGGACGCTGGTACGGGCGCCGGTGACGCCATGGTGGCGGTTGACGAGCTGATTCCACATATGCAGGTGTATTTGGGGGAGAGCGGCAGCGAGGCTCGGGAGCGCACGCGAATGCTGCAATTATTGGATCAGCTCAAGGGGCATGGCCTGGTCTCGGCGCCGGACAGTCACGAGCGGGTAGTCATCCGGCCAATGATCGCTCACTTGGCCAACCCGGAGAACCTCACTGCCTTGCTGTATGAGTTAAAGGCAAGAGTCGCCGCGGAGAGTAGTGACCGCCAGGACAGTGACAAAGAGGGGACGCCATGATTACGACAACGCCTAGCCAGCCCTCGCTGCTGGATGAGGAACGGGCGAGCGCCTGGCAGTTGGCTCCTACCTATATCCTGCAAACCCTGGAGCTGTTCAACTGGGGTGGCTTTGGTGGTATGCACAAGGCGGATATCGACGCTGAGGGTAGCGCCATCATTGGTCCCACCGGCAGTGGCAAGACCACGCTGGTAGATGCGTTGATGACCCTGCTCACGGCCAATCCCAGGTACAACCTTGCCTCTACCGGTGGCCATGAGAGCGACCGGGATCTGGTCTCTTACGTGCGGGGGGTGAGTGGCCCCGGTGATGGCAGTGAGGGGCAGTCGCATATTGCTCGGCCCGGTAAGACCGTGACGGGGCTGGTGGCGATGCTCAGTAATGGTGAAAGCCTGGTGCGTATCGGTGCCCTGCTGTGGTTCGACAGTACCAGCATGTCGCCCTCGGATATGAAAAAGCTATGGCTGTTCAGTACCGCCCGCGAACATACTCTGCATCGCTGGCTGACACTGCAGCAGGAAGGCGGTATGCGCGCTTTGCGCCAACAGGACAAAACCGACACCGGTATTTGGACGTATCCCAGCAAAAAGGGCTTTCTAGCGAGGCTGCGGGACTTTTTCGAAGTGCGTGACAACGCCTTCAACTTACTCAACCGAGCGGCAGGGTTGAAGCAGCTCAACAGCATCGATGAGATCTTTCGCGAGTTAGTGCTAGACGATAACGCCCAGTTTCAGCGCGCCCGGGAAGTCGCCGATAGCTTCGACGACCTCACTGCCATTCATGAAGAGCTTGAAATCGCCCGCCGCCAGCAGCGCTCTCTGGAACCGATCAAAGTCGGCTGGGAGAAGTATCAACGCAACCAGGCAGAGCTGGATGACCAGGAAACCCTCAGCCGGGTGCTGCCGGTGTGGTTTGGTGAACAGGCTCACCGGCTGTGGAAGGCCGAAGCCGAGCGTCTTCAGCAACAAACCCAGCAGGCCGAGGCCGAGTTGGCAGCCGCTGAGGAGAGCTACACTCACCAGCAGCGTACCTGTGAGCGTTTAAATGAAGCTTATCTGCGTCTGGGCGGTTCGGATATTGAGACCCTGGAAGCGCTGGTCAAGGCAAAGCAAGCCAACCTGGAGCGCTGCCAGCGCCATGCGGCAGACTACCAGCGATTGGCACGCTCGCTCTCCTTTGACGATGCCCTCAACCGTGAAGCGGTCGCCACCAATCAGATGCTGGCTGCCGAGCAGTTGCGCGAGGTTCAGCAGGCGCTTGACGCCGCCAAGCAGGCCGCCTTTGAGCAGGGCAGCCAATGCTATCGGATGGAGCATGAGTGCACGGAGTTGCACAAAGAGCTGGCCGAGGTGAAAGCGCGCCCAGGGTCTAATATCCCGGGGCGCTTTCAGCAATTTCGCTCCCTGCTGGCCGATGCGTTGGCACTCGGCGAAGACGACCTGCCCTTTGTCGCCGAGCTGGTACAGGTAAAAGCGGACGAGCAAGCCTGGCGTGGCGCGATTGAACGGGCGATGGGTAGCCACCGGCTGCGTATTTTGGTGCCGCCGGAGGCCAGCCGCCAAGCGCTAGACTGGATCAATAGCCGTCACAATGCGCTGCATGTACGACTCCTGGAAGTGAAATCGCCGTCGAGTCAGGCGCGCTTTTTTGAGGATGGCTTTACCCGCAAGCTCGACTACAAAGAGCACCCCTATCGAGAAGCGATTAAAGAGCTTTTAGCCGGGCTAGACAGACACTGCGTTGGCTCACCGGAGAGGTTGCGAGAGACTCCCCATGCCATGACGGCGGAAGGGTTGATGTCGGGCAAGGCACGCTTTTTTGACAAGCAGGATCAGAAGCGGCTAAGCGACGATTGGCAAACCGGCTTTGATAACCGTGACCGGCTGGCGGCGTTAAGCGCGCAAATCAGCGAAGCAGAAGCGCGCTTGCAGAGCGCCAAGGCGGCAGAAGAGCAGGCGAAAGCCTCACTGGCTGCGCTTGAACAGCAGGTAGTGCTGTTAACCAGGCTGGCAGCGTTGGACTATGAGGAGATCAACGCGCCCCAGGCCGAGCGTGAATGGCAACAGCAGCGGGACAAACTGGCCGCCTTGACCGCACCCGATTCCGATGCGGCGACAGCCAAACGCCAACTCGAGCAAGCCCGCGATGAGTTGGCCACGCTGGAGCAGCAAAAAACGCAATGTATCAAGCAGTGTGCCCAGTTAAACAACCGGCTGGAAACAGCCCAAAAAGAGCAGCAGCAGGCGTTTCGCAAAAGCGAAGCAGGGCTGAAGGAGGCGGAGCGCACCCTTGCTGATGACCATTTTTCTCCCCTTGAACAACGGCAGCTTGCCAATGTTGATGAGCTGGAGCGCCACGCCACTACCCAGTTGCAACAGCAACTGACCACCTTGCGGGCGACCCAAAGCCGGGTAGAAAAAGAGCTGGTCAAAGCCATGTCGGATGCCCAGCGGGAAGACCGCGGGGCGCTTTCGGAGGTTGGGCGGGAGCTCGACGATGTGCCCGACTACCTGGCCCGACTCAAGGTGCTCACCGAAGAAGCGCTGCCCGACAAGCAGCAGCGTTTTCAGCAATACCTCACCGACTCTTCCGATCAGGGCGTATCGCAGCTGCTGGCCACCATCGAGGGGGAAGTAGAGCGGATCGAAGAGCGGTTGGAAGACCTCAATAACACCCTGCGGCGGGTAGACTTCCAGCGCGGCCGTTACCTACAGTTGGTGGCCAACAAGGTGGTGCATGAAAGCCTGCGCACCTTTACCCGGGCCAATACGGCGCTCGCCTCGTCGCGGTTTGTCGAGGATGGCGGCGAAAGCCAGTACAAGGCGCTGCAACATATTATCGCCCTGCTGCGCGATGCCTGCGAACGCCAGCGTACCCTCGGCGCGCGAGCGTTATTGGATCCACGTTTTAGGCTTGAGTTTAAAGTCGCCATGATCGACCGGGCCGATGGGCGTGTGATTGAAACCCGCTCGGGTTCCCAGGGCGGTAGCGGTGGCGAAAAAGAGATTATCGCCTCCTATGTGCTGACGGCCTCGCTGAGTTACGCGCTGTGCCCCGACGGCAGCCCTCGGCCGCTGTTTGGCACCATCGTGCTGGATGAAGCCTTTTCGCGCAGTTCGAATGCCGTAGCCGGGCGAATTATTGCCGCGCTCAACGAATTCCACCTTCATGCGCTGTTTATTACCCCCAATAAGGAAATGCGTTTGCTGCGCAAGCACACCCGCTCGGCGGTGGTGGTGCACCGCCGTGGCAATGCCTCCAGCCTGACGCCGATCAGTTGGCAGGCGCTGGATGCCGTGCGTGAAAAGCGGCGTGAGGCGCGCAATGAAGTCCCCGAGTGAAATCGCTGCTCGCTTGGCTAAGCAGTGGCAGCAAGCGTTCTGGCGGGTAGAGCGATTGTTATCCTCGGAGAGTTGGCCGCTGGTGATCCCTATTGGCAAACCCACCGGCCGCCAGTTTGCCGATCAAACCGGTCTGGTGCAGGCCCATGTGCAGCGCTGGCGGCAGGTCACCGTTGGTGAGGTGGTGTTTCAAGATATCAACTTCCGCGCTGCTGCTGAGCCGGTGTCACTCCCCGTGCAGTGGGTGTTGCACACGCCGTCTGAATGGGCCGCCGCTACGGTGGATGGCGATGTGCAGCAGGAGTTTGCGCTGCTGGAAACTCTGGTAGGCAGCGTCAACCAGCGTTACTGGGAGGTGCTGGTGCGTGAGCGCGCCCTCTGGCGCAATAAGTCTGTTAGTGAAATCACTGCCGCTGCAGCGCTGGCGGATTCGCTTTCTCCGGGGATGGCAGAAGGTCGACCATTAAGATTGCTCAACGGACTGAGGGTGGACACCAAGTTTATCGAGCGCAACACGGTGTTACTGACACGCCTGCTGGATGAACGCTACGACGGCATGGCCAGCCAGCAAGGCTTGAACGGTTTTCTGGATGCCCCCGACGATAAAGATCACTGGCTGCTGGTGTTGCCCTTGGAGAAGGGGTTGCTGCCTTTTAAGCGTCAGCGCATCACCGCCAGAGAACTGGCGGATACTTGCCTGCCGGGCTCGCGGGTGGTGGTGGTCGAGAATGTGCAGTGTGAGCACTTGCTACCCGACATGCCGGGTACAGTGGCGATTCTTGGCGCAGGGCTAGATGTACACTGGCTATCAGGTGAGGCGCTAAAAACAAAAGCGGTCGCCTATTGGGGCGATATGGACACTTGGGGACTGCTGATGCTGGCCAGAGCCAGGCAGGCGCTGCCTACGATTACTCCGCTGATGATGAGCGAGGCGCACTTCAAGGCATTTTGCCGTGACTGCGCCGTGCCGGAGCCGGTTCATGCCGAGCTGCCGACCAGCGGCCTGACTGAGCATGAAGTGGCTTTTTTTCATTTTCTTAAAGCCCAACCACAAGGGCGCCTGGAGCAGGAGTATCTACCTTCACAAGACGTACAGCGTGAGCTGCTGGGGTGGTTAGGTCGCTGTTAAAGGCTGCCAGCTAGTACGCCAGCCTGGGGTCGAGGGGAAACTGCTCAACTGAAAGTTTCGTCAGGCTGGCTTCCGGGTGGCGTGGGTTAAACAGATAGTTGCAGTTATGCGGCACAATCACCGTGGGTACTTTGAGCAGTAAAGCGCTACCTTCATTTAGCCACTGTGAACCTAGCGAGCGGGTGAGCTGCTGCTGTTGAGGCCATGTTTCTGGCAGACTTGCTTCAATCGGCATCTCACTGGCTGTTGAGGGTAACTCAACGCGCAGTAGCGTAAATTGATCAGGTAGCTCCTCAATGCTCATTTCAAAATGAACCAGCACCTCAAGCAGCGCAGTGGCCGGTGAGTCGGCCAAGTAAACCACTGGTTGACCTTTATGGTGCCACCGGCCAGCTGTGATCGTGCCACCTATGCCAGAGAGATCCGTGTAGTTGGATATACGCCACGCTACCTTGGTCATGCCGACAACCCATAGTGAATTTGCTGAAGTAGCTCTTCTACTGCTTCATAGCCTGGCGTCGTGGTAACTGCCGTCAAAGCACTGATTCCCCCCAGCGCACGGCGCGGCTTCTCTAACCAATGAATGGCTTTCTCGCGATTGCCGAAAATCTCTTCGGCGAGGATAACGATTCTACTCGTTCGGTAGAGTCGATCACCCTCGTCGGGGGTTAAGGGTTTTCCTTTTGAGCGCCGGTGATCATGGGTGCGGCGATTGATAATCCCAACACCGTAGGCATCGATACCGTGCTCTTTACGTAGTCGCTCAAGGGCATCCAGCGGTACGCCTTTGCGGATCAACTCATCTGAGCGTGCGCCGACAGAACCGCCCATTAGAGCAATAACGCCGCTTTCCACTACATCGATAGCTTCCATTGAAGCGCTCCTTTTTCGCTAATCTATTACTTAAGTATAGGACGCCTCATCCTGTACGGCAATTTGCTGGATATATGCTCGCAAATTGCCAAAATGTGTAAAAAAAGCGTGAAATGGGAAGAAGTGGTTGAGTTAAAGCTGTCAATTTGACATAGCACTGGTATAAGCAACGGGTATAAACTGGATCTGGTTATAAGCCTGATAGCAGCGCCACAGCGGGAGAGGGTTATGCGTACTGGGTGGTCGATGCGGACTGGATGGTTGATAGTCGCGACAGCCATTCTAGTGGCGGGGGTATTAACCGCTGCAGCTTCTCACGAGCCGTTCGATGACCGGCTAGTGCGTTTGGAAGTACAGCGAGCGTTTCCTGTGCTAGAGACAACCCTTGAGCAAGAGACACCTGAGATCAATGCGCTGTTTCTTAGCTACGCCAACGAGCAGGCGATGTGGATGAGCGCTTCGCTAGCGCTTATACGCCACGGCGATATAGCGAGAAGCGTCTTGGTCGACTACGGGCTTTCCCCTCAGTTTCAGGAGGTACTAGTGCGCTTTGGTGCGGATGCGGTACTGCCCATCAGCTACTTCCGTGATCACGATATCGCTACCCTGCGAGCCCAGCACTGGGTTGGCGAGCGCTATCAACAGGTTAGCCGCTGGTGGAACGATGCAGAAGGAGAGGCGGGTGCTGAGTTCACCCCTTACCGCCGCGGGCAGATGGGCATTGCGCTATTGGACACCAATGGCCACGCGCTGCTAAACCAGTTTGTGGTTAGTGAACAAGGCGACGTGGAGTGGCTGCAGAGTGAGCGCTTAGTCGCAGGCGTCGGCGATTTCTTTACCAGTGGGCTACGCGATTTGGAAAGCCAGTGGCGGCGGGGGGACGACATGGGCGCCGCCGATCTAGGCTGGGCCGGTGTCGATCTGCTGGTGATGGCCAGTACTGTTAAGGTGCTGCGTGCAGGGAGAGCGGCTAGAACCGCTCGGGTAGGCAGCATCGAAGCGCAGGGCGCTCGTGCTGGTGTGCGCCAAGGTATTGTTGTCTCGGGCGGACGCTTCGCCACGCTGCCGCGGATTGCCAAAGTGGCAGCGGTGGCGACCACTGCCTATGTGGTAGTACGACACCCAAGCTTAGTAAGTGCGCTTGGTGCCAATCTATCAAAATGGCTCGGCTGGCCGGTATGGCTGGGCCAATTTCTAATCTGGCTGATCGTATTATTGCCGGTACTGATCATTGCGCGTTTTTTCTATCGTTGGCTGCTCATACCACTGCTGTGGCTACTGATGCCCTTGATGAGATTGTGTTTTAAGGCCGCTAACCGTTCGTTGGCCAAGCGCACTCAAGGGCAGGCAGAGGAGCCAGGTTGACCAGGCTTTGTACGAAAAGTCGGCGAGCGTAGGCAGTTTTCGTACAAAGCCTAAAAGGCCCATCCGCAATGCTTTATATACGCATGGGCCTCTTACCATCAGCGTTAAGATCGACTCGCCAGCCACTGTCGCCAGCCGCCAAATTCGGTGATATCTTCCGCTTCACCGCCTTCATTGAGCGCCCCTGCGGTGCAGATAAAGCCGCATTTCCAGCTGCCGTCGGCAAGCTCCACTTGGCCTAAACCGAGCGGGGCGGGAACACCTGCTAAAAAACTGCCCACGGTTTCGATGGGCAGACGCCACACTTCCACATCAATGGCTTGACCATTGTCATCGCGCAGCATTGCCGGGCGTTTGGGTGGCCCACCTGCCAGGGCAAAAAGCTTATAGCGCGGGGCGCTTTGGGTAGTGCTCACCAATACTCCGCCACGCTCGGTCAATTGGTAGTTAAGCGGTAAGCCTTGCAGGTGTGCACCGCATACTATCAGCTCCATGGTGCCGTCTTGCGCTGAAGCGGGGAGTTCTGTCAAGGGCGGGTGCTGTATGTCGGTGGCACCTAATGGCAGCATTAAACGTGCTTCCAGGGCACGGGCGAGGGAGAGTAACGTTAAGTCAGCAAACACCGGCCCAAACAGTGTCACGCCCACGGGCAAATCGCGCTCGCTAAAGCCTACAGGCACGGCCAGGGCACTGTAGTCGAGCAGGTTCATAAAGTTAGTCCAGGTGCCCAGGCGGGAGTTGACGCCGATGGGATCCGCCGCCACTTCGGCCTTGCTCGGGTGTGTGACCGTGGTGGGCGAGAGCATAACATCGACGTTCGCCATTAACGCATCGGCCTGGCGCTTGAATTCGGCGAGCTTATAGCGCGCATCGAAGGCGTCCACCGCCAGCGGGGTAGCGCCGCCTTGGGTAATTTCAAACGTTACCGGGTGAACCGCCTCAGGATGGGATTGTATCAACTCGCTAATAACATGGTAGCGTTCGGCTACCCAAGGGCCTTCGTAGAGCAAACGCGCTGCTGCGAGTAACGGCGAACAGTCTAGCTCAACTTTTTCGCCGCCAAGGGCTTCCAGCTCAGCAATCGCTTGGTGCATGCCTTGGGTATAGGCCACATCGGTTTGCCACTGGGCTTCAGGCGGTACGCCAAAGCGGAACGCGGAAGGGGCCTTTCCATAGCGTCTGGCGTGCACGGCAAAATCGTGCTTGCGCGACCAGGCGCACTGATCATCATAGGCAGCGGTAATGCTGAGCACTTTCGCGGCATCGTCGGCGGTGAAGGTAAACAGACTAATGGTATCCAGTGTTGCGCAGGCGGGTACTACGCCGCGGGTGCTGAGCAGGCCCAGGCTTGGCTTGACGCCGTACAAGTTGTGAAAACAGGCCGGCACACGGCCTGAGCCCGCGGTATCGGTACCGAGAGCAAAGCTGACCATGCCTGCCGCCGTGACCACCGCCGAGCCGCTGCTGGAGCCACCCGGCACCCGCGTCGGGTCGAAGGCATTGGCGGGCGTGCCGTAAACCTCCAGCGCCCGTTCACCGACCAGCCCCGTGGCAAACTGATCCAGGTTGGTTTTGCCCATGGGGATCGCCCCCGCATCGATCAGCTGCTGCACCACAAAAGCATTTTCCGTAGGTGTATAGGCATACGCCGGGCTGCCAGCGGTGGTCGGAACGCCCGCCAGGTCGATATTGTCCTTGATCGCAAACGGAATGCCGTAAAGCGGCAGGGACTCCGGCGATTCGCCTTCCAGGCGTTGGAGGTAGGGCGCTAATTGCTCACGCGTCAGCCGGGTGATCCAGGCAGGGTCATGGCCGTGTGTATCGGCCAGGGAGAGCAGGTGTTCTACCAGTCGTGCAGGTGTCAGGTTGCCCTGCCGATAGGCGCTGTGCAGGCTGGCGATATCCAGCGCTTGGGTGAGTGCCATGGTGGTCTCCTAATCTAGTTCTGAGCTAGTGGTCTTACCTAGCCGTTCTGGGTCGTGTCGAGCTTGAGTGGCGTGTCGTTCATTGGCGTGGCTGGGTGACTTATGCGCCAGGGGTGGGTCGAAAGACGAATCTGCCACCCTTGCCCATCGCGCTCCAGATAGTCCATGCACAGGCTGGCTCGCCAGCGCAGTGCGTCGTCGCTGGCCTTTTCCAGTGGCGTGTAAAGCGAGTCATGGTGGCCTGATGCGGGGCGCGGAGTGATGGCCATGGCATGGTCACCGATCTGTAACCAGCGTAGCCGCCCTTGGGCGTCGGTGCGCACTAGCTCGCGTTGGCCGGGGGGGCATTGGCGTTGCCAGTGTTCGACGTAGCGCCCGTGGGGGTGCTGCTCTTCGAGCAGGTGGTCATCGAGCCAGGCCAGGTGCCCGACGTCTTTTTCCAAGCTGGGGTTCAGGTCCTGCAGGCGGTGCCAGGTGCATACCGGCCCGTCGATCTGGGTGATGCCGACGAAACCGGTCAGGTGGGCGAGCCATTCGAGCTGCGCTCGACTGCACGCCCCCAAGTGCTCGATGCCTGCCAGCGCATCGTGATGGGCGGGAAGGCGCAGGTCGGCATGCCACTGAGCGCCCTGAATCCAGACCACCTGGGTGCCGGTATCCGTGTACTGGTAGGGCGGCTGAGCGGGCTCGGCATAGAGCGTGCGCTTCCAGACGCCCCGAAACTCGGTTGGTGTGGCGGGGAGTGGTAGGGTCATGAGACGGGCTTCCCGTCTTGGGCAGCCGAGTGCTTGCCGTGCTGGCCCAGGCTTCCCACTTCTCGGGCACCTTCGGGAAGCGTAATCTCACCCTTTGCCAAACGCTCGCGCAGGTAGCGGAAGGTCTGGATCGTTTGGGCGTAGAGGTGTTCGCCCGCTTTGAGCGGTGCGTAATGAGCTTTGCCGTGGCGCTCGACCAATTCAGGCAGCGGTGCCACTTCAGTATGGTAATCACAGGCGAAAAACAGCGGGAAAGAGTAGCGCTCCTGTTTAACTTTGCGCACTCGGTGGGAGGTCGCCACAAATTCTCCGTTGCTCCAAATTTCCAGCATGTCGCCAATATTGACGACTAATGCATCCTCTTGATAGGGGACATCGATCCATTTGCCTACACCATTCATTACCTCGAGCCCCGGTGCCGTGGGTAGCAGCAGCGTGAAGCACTCGTAGTCGGTATGGGCACCGATGCCTTGGGCATCTTCGGCATCAGGGTTATACGGATAGTGGATCAATCGCAGTTGGCTGGGCGGCTTGGTGACGTGGCGCAGTAGCTGCTGCTCATCAAGACCCAATGCTCGGGCAAAGCCGCCCATGAGTGCCCGGCCCACTTGGTAGGCAGCCTCGTAGTAGGCGGCGATAGGCTCGCGGAAACCGTCAAGGTCGGGCCAGGGGTTGGGACCGAGGAGTGGCGTACCTGCCAACACCTCTGGGTCGTCGCTGGGCAGTTCAAAGGCAAGATCAAACGCCTCTTTCATGTCCGGCTTGTTAGGGTCTGGCGACTCTTCACCAGGAGGAACATAGCCTCGGTGGTGGTGGTAGATGCCGATGTAGCGCTCCATTTTGATGGCTTCAGGTTGGGCAAAGAAGCGTTTGGCTTGAGTAATCAAACCCTCGCGAAGCGGGAGGTCGATACCGTGGCCCACCATTTGAAAGAACCCCACGTCTCGTGCGGCGCGACCAAGGTTATCCGCAACCGCTTGGCGTGCAGCGGCATCACCATGGAGTAAACCGCTAATGTCGATAACGGGGATTGCTTGAAAGTCAGCTAAGCGCTGGTCGGCGGTGATCTGGCTCATGCGTTTACCTCCTGTTCACTGGTGAGCACCACAAGTGGTTGCCCCGGGGCAATGGAAGCGCCCTCAGAAAGGGGTAAGCGAGCAACACGGCCAGCGCAGTGGACGGTGATCTCAACTTCCATTTTCATCGACTCCACCAGTGCCACTGGCTGGCCAGCCGTTACCAGATCACCTTCTTCCACCAGCAATTTCCACAGACTGCCGGTGACGGGGCTTTCGATGCCTATTTCGTGATCATCCAGCGCGGTGACTTCGGTGGCTTCCGGGGCCTGGTCTTCAAAGGTGAACTTGCCATTGGCACGCCAGGCGGCCATTTCGGCCTGGAAGGCGGCTTCACGCTTTGAGCGGAAGGTCTCAATTGCCGAGGCATGTTTGTCGATGTCGGCTTGGTAGTCCGCCAAGCGAAAGCGAGTCGTTTCAATGGACAACTCGTAACGACCATGGGGGAAGTCGCGGCGAATTTGCGCCAGATCCCCGTGGCTGACCTCATGAAAACGCAGTTGATCAAAAAAGCGCAGCAGCCAGGGGTTCTCGAAGTGGGCCGTGGTGCGATAGCGGTTCCACATCTGCAGGGTGCGCCCCACGAACTGGTAGCCGCCAGGGCCTTCCATGCCATAGATGCACAGGTAGGCGCCGCCGATACCCACCGAGTTTTCGGCGGTCCAGGTGCGGGCCGGGTTGTACTTGGTGGTAACCAGCCGCTGGCGCGGGTCGAGGGGCGTGGCGACCGGTGCGCCGAGGTAGACGTCCCCTAGCCCCATGACGAGATAGCGGGCGTTGAAGACGATATCGCGCACCTGCTGCTCGCTTTCCAGCGCATTGATGCGGCGTATGAAGTCCAGGTTGCTGGGGCACCAGGGGGCGTCGGGTCGCACGCTGCGCTGGTACTTGTCCACCGCTTCCTGACAGGCGGGGTCGTCCCAGGAGAGCGGCAGGTGCACCACGCGGGACTCAACTTCCAGCGACTCGACATCCACCAGCGCCTGTTCGGCCTGGCGCAGGTGGTCGAGCAACTGGTCGAGGCTTAGCTCGCGGGGCTCGTAGTGGACCTGCAGGGAGCGAATGCCCGGCGTCAGCTCGCGCAGCCCCACCACTGGGTGCTCGCGTAGCCACAGCATCCAGGCGTGGACCCGAAAGCGCAGCGCGATATCCAGCTCCATGGGGCCGAACTCGATCAGCAGGAAGTCGTCACCTGCGCGGCGGTAGACGATGCGCTCGCCTGCCTGAGCAGCATCGACCTCGCGGAGCAGCGGCGAGCCGCGCTCGGCCTCACAAACGGGCGCGGGCTGGGCGGATAGCTGCTGCAACTGCGTCAACTGATGCGCTTCCAGGGCGCGGGCATCTTCCAGGCGGATCGGCACGAAGCGCACCTTGTCGCCTGCCGTCAGTTGGCCCAGCTTCCAGCGTTCGGCGCGCACGACCGTGGCCGGGCAGACGAAGCCGCCCAGTGAGGGGCCGTCGGGGCCCAGGATGACCGGCATGTCGCCGGTGAAGTCGATGGTGCCGAAGGCGTAGGCGTTGTCATGAATATTGGAGGGGTGAAGCCCCGCCTCGCCGCCATCGGCGCGTGCCCAGGTGGGCCGAGGGCCGATGAGCCTGACGCCGGTGCGGCTGGAGTTGTAGTGAACCTCCCACTCATGGTCGAAAAAGCGCTCGATATCCTCGTCGGTAAAGAAGTCCGGGGCGCCGTGGGGGCCGTAGAGAACCGCAATGCGGGTCACCTCCGGGCCGCCAAAGGTGGGGATCAGCGCTGGGTCCAGCGTCTTGACGGGCGCAGCTGAAAACGCGGGCAGGTCCAGCATGTCGCCACTGCGCAGGGCACGACCACCGTGGCCACCAAACTGGCCCAGCGTGAAGGTGCTGCGTGAGCCCAGGTAGCGGGGGCAGTCGATGCCGCCCCGCGCCAGCAGGTACGCGCGGGCGCCCACGGCGGCCTTGCCCAGGGTCAGGGTGGCGCCGGCTGGCACGTCGATGACCTGCCAGCCGGAGATGGCGGTGCCATCGAGGGTGGCAGGCAGCTCGGCGCCCGCCAGCACGATCTGGGTGGCGCGATGAAAGCGCAGCGTGGGGCCATTCAGGGTGATTTCGAGCCCGGCGGCCTCGTCGGGGTTGCCCAGCAGCCGATTGCCCAAGCGAAACGACCAGTCGTCGAAGGGACCAGATGGGGGAACACCCACGTCCCAGTGGCCTTGACGCCCCGGGTAATCCTGCACGGTGGTCAGCGTGCCCGGGCTGAGAACTTCCATGGCGGGAGGGGCCCATGCCAGCTGGGTGAGCCAGTGCGTATCGATCTGGGCGGCGTCGAAGCGGGCGTCCCTCAGCACATGGGCCAGCCAGCGGCGATTGGTGGCAATGCCATATACCGAGGCATCTTCCAGGGCCGTGGCCAGCCGGGCAATGGCCTGTTGGCGAGTGTCGGCATGGACCATCACCTTGGCCAGCATGGGGTCGAACAAGGGGGTGACTTCCAGGCCTGCTTCGAGGGCGTGGTCGATACGCAGGCCCTGATCCTCGGGGAAGGTGACTTCGGTCAGCAGCCCCGCGCTGGGGCGGAAATCGTGCGCTGGGTCTTCGGCATATAGCCTGGCCTGCACGGCATGGCCACGGGGCTGCAGGCCCTCTGCCAGGCTGGCCAGCGGGGGGAGTGCCTGGCTACCGAGGCGTACCATCCACTCGACGATATCGACCCCGTAGACCAGTTCGGTCACCCCGTGCTCGACCTGCAGGCGGGTATTGACCTCTAGGAAGTAGAACGCCTCGCGTTCGGCATCGTAGATGAATTCGACGGTGCCCGCACTGCGGTAGTTGACCGCCTGGCCAAGCTGCACCGCCGTGGCGTGCAGGGAGCGCCGCACGGCATCAGGCAGGTTGGGAGCAGGGCACTCCTCAAGGACTTTCTGATGGCGCCGCTGGGTGGAGCAGTCCCGCTCGCCAAGGGCAATCACCTGCCCCTGACCATCGCCGAACAACTGCACTTCCAGATGGCGAGCACGGGCGATGTAGGCTTCGAGAAAGACGCCGCCATCGCCGAAGTTGCGCTCGCCCAGACCTTTCACCGAATCAAAAGCGCGGGCCAGCTCTGCCTGGGAGTGGCATACCTGCATGCCGATGCCGCCACCGCCAGCGGTGGACTTGAGCATTACCGGGTAGCCGATACGCTCGGCGTGAGCCTTGGCGTCTTCCAGCGAGGCCAACAGCGGTGAACCGGGGACCAGCGGCACACCGGCCTGTTCGGCCAGCGCGCGGGCTTCGTGCTTCAAGCCAAATTGGCGGATCTGCTCGGCGGTCGGGCCCAGGAAGACCAGACCGGCCGTGTCGCAGGCGCTGATGAAGCGGGTGTTTTCCGACAGGAAGCCGTAGCCGGGGTGAACCGCCCGGGCGCCGCTTTGCTGCGCAATGGCGATGAGCTTGTCGATGTTCAGATAGGTCTCGCTGGCGCCGCCTTCACCCAGCGAATAGGCTTCGTCGGCCTGGTGCACGTAGGGCGCATCGCGGTCGGCGTCGGCGTATACCACGACGCTCTGGATGCCGAGGGCGTTCAGCGTTCGCAGGATACGCGCGGCAATGGCCCCGCGATTGGCAATCAATACCTTGGACAATAACGGTGTCATGGACATGGTGGTGCCTGCAAAGAAGGGCGGGCCGTCCCGCAGATGAATCAGCCCCTTGGGGTCGTCCCCAGGAGGAAAAGTGACCTCACTCCCAGACCAGCAGCTCGATGGGCGTCGGGTTGTAGCCGTTACAGGGGTTGTTGAGCTGAGGGCAGTTGGAGACCAGCACGATGACATCCATGTTGGCTTCCATCTCGACGTACTTGCCGGGGGCCGAAATACCGTCGGCAAAGGTCAGCCCGCCGTCGGCCGTCACCGGCACGTTCATGAAAAAGTTGATGTTGTGGGTGATGTCGCGTTTGGTCAGCCCGAACTCGGGATAGCGGGCAATGGCCTGCATCCAGTTGTCGCGGCAGGAGTGCATGTGGCGCTTTTCGAGATCGTAACGCACGGTATTGCTTTCGCTGGCGCAGGCACCGCCCAGGGTGTCGTGGCGGCCACAGGTATCGGCGGTGATGGTCAGCATGGTGCGGCCTTCACTGGACATCAGCCGGGTGCCCGCCGTGAGGTAAACCGCGCCCTGTTCGCGCACGGTATCCATGGCGCTGTAGCGTTCGGCGGTATCGTCGGCATTGAAGAACAGGGTGTCGGCGGCCTGGTTACCCTCCAGGTCCAGAATGCGCAGGGTCTGGCCGCGTTTCACGGTGCCGATGTAGTGGTCACCGGCCTCGACGGTGGTGCGGCGGACGGCGTTTTCAGGGCGTAAGGTGCTTTCGATGATCATGGTGTCCCCCTTAGAGGCCGAGGTGGTAGAGGCGATTGTTGGCAAAGCCACGTGCGTTTTCGGGCCGTGAGCGGTAGCAGGGGTCTTCCTCGGTGGGAGGCTCCGCCGTGCCTAGCGCGATATCGACGCCGCGACGGGGGTAGTGCGGGCTGGGGTCGAGGGGGTGCGGGCAGGTGTGCAGCAGCACCAGCGTATCCATCTCGAAACGCAGCGTGACGCGGCTGCCCGGCTGGCAGTGGTTGTCGACATAGCGCAGCTTGCCTGCGTCATCGCTCTCGACCCGTGAAAACAGGTTGAGGTTGGCCGCCAGATCGCGTCGGCCCAGGCCGTATTTCGCCAGCTCGACGAGAAAGGCATCGTGGCCGGTGCGGGTCCAGTCATTGTGAGCCTGCTGGTAGCTCACCGGCTGCCAGCCCTTGGCCAGAAGGTGGTGGGGCATCAGGTTGCCGCCCACGCTATCGTGCCAGCCCAGGGTGTCGTGGGTGATCGACGCAAAGATGCGGCCCATGTCGGAATAGAGGCAGTGGCCCTGGGTGAGTTTGAAAGTATGCTGGCACTTCAGGGTGTCCGGCAGGTTGAGGCGCTCCAGCAGGTTTTCCGGGTTGTAGCAGAGCAGCCCTACGTTGCTGTTGGCCTGCTGGGCTGACAGGGTCAGCGTGGTGCCGCGGCGCAGGCGCAGGGACCAGTGATGGCCGCCGGGCAGGTGCGTGGCGTAATCCGCGTGGGTTGTCATGACAGCGTCTCCTGTACGTGGGTGGTCAGACCGCGTTCCGCCAGCGTGTCACTCAATGCCTGGGCGGAGTGTGCGCGGTTGGCCTGTTTGCCGATGGGCAGGTCGTAGGTGATGGTGGCGCCATAGGCCTCGGGGGCCTGGGGGTCGTGGCGAGTCTTGTCGAAGACCCACAGCCGCGTGCCGAGGGCGAAGGCTTCCGTGAGGTCGTGGGTGATCATGAAAATGGTCAGCGACTGCTCTTGCCAAAGCCGCGTGATCAGTGCATGCATGTCCTGGCGAATGCCGGGGTCGAGCGCGCCGAACGGCTCGTCCAGCAGCAGTAGCCGAGGTTTCATCATCAGCGCCTGGGCAATGGCGAGGCGTTGCTGCATGCCGCCGGAAAGCTCGTGGGGGTACTTGTGCAGCGCATGGCCCAGGCCCACCTCTTCGATGCGCGCCGTGGCCACTTCGATGGCGCGCCGCCGGGATGCACCAAAGCGCTTGCCCAGCAGCGGGGCAGTCCGCAGCTCTTCGGCGATCATGACGTTGCCCAGGACGGTCAGGTGGGGGAAGACCGAGTACTTTTGAAACACGACGCCTCGGTCAGGGCCTGGTTCGTCAGGAATGGGCTGGCCATCCAGCAGCAGGCTGCCTTTGGAGCGCTTCTCGGTGCCCAGCAGCATTTTCAGAAAGGTGGTCTTGCCGCAACCTGACGCGCCCACCAGCGTCACGAACTCGCCTTCCTCGACGGAGAAGTTGAGGTTTTCCAGCACCACGTGCTGGCCATAATGCTTTTCCAACCGGTGGGCGGAGAGCAGGCTCATGATTTGTCTCCTTCATCGGCGTGATACCAGGGGAAGGCCAGCCGTGATACCCAGGCCAGCAGTTGATCCAGCACAAAGGCCAGCAGGGTGATCCAGGCCACGTAGGGCAGAATCACGTCCATGGAGAGGTAGCGGCGCACCAGAAAGATGCGATAGCCAAGGCCCTCCTGGGCGGCAATCGCTTCTGCTGCAATCAGGAACAGCCAGGCGCTGCCCAGCGCCAGCCGTGTGGCATTGAGCAGCCGAGGCGTCAATTGAGGCAACAGCACTCGCAGCAGCACTTGCCAGGAGCTGGCGCCCAGGGTCTGGGCCTTGATCAACTGTTCGTCTGGCAGGCGCAGGGCGTGGCCCTGCAAGTCACGAATCAGAAAGGGCGTCACGCCCATCACGATCAACGCGATCTTGGCCGCTTCCCCGGTGCCAAAGGCGATGAACAGGATCGGCAGAATGGCCATGGGCGGTATCAGCGACGTTACCGTGATCAGCGGCGAGAGCTTGGCGCGCAGCAGCGGAATGCCGCCACTCAAGATGCCCACCACCAGGCCGATCAGCGCGCTGATACCGACACCGATCAGCAGCCTTTCGAGGCTGGCGAAAGTGTCGGTCCACAATACGATCTGGCCGGTGCGCACGTTCTCGGCCGTGGCCAGGTGGTGAAAGGTCTGCGCCATGCTGCCAGGGGAAGGCAGCAGGCGGTCGTTGGGGTTGTCAGCCAGGCGAGCACTGGAGGCGCTCAGGTAGAGCATGCCCAGTACCAGAAACGGCACCAGTCCCAGCAGCCAGCGGCCGCCGCGCGAGGGCGACAGGTTAATCAAGCGCTTCATGGCAGGGTCCACCAGGTAAGTAAGGGGCAGAAGCGGCGAGCCGCCGCTTCATGGGGCGAATACCGTGGCCTCGTTACTGTGCGTCGAGGTACGCCTGAGTAAAGGAAGGATCGAAGCGCAGCTGCACGTTGCTCTCGTCACCGAAGATACCGCTGGGCGTTTCGATGCCCACCACGCCCGCGCTGGGTGCCATGTCGCCCAACAGCCCGTGGGTAAAGCTGAAGTCGGCCACTCGCTCCATGGTGTCCAACAGCTCGGGGCTTTCCATCAGCGCCACGGCTTCGGCGGGGTCGGTATACAGGTAGGTTGCCTCTAGCTGGGCACGGTAACCCTCCAGATCGGTGCCGGCGGCATCGGCCATGATCGTCAGCGCGTGCTCGTCATTGACCTCGACAAGCGCCATGACCTCGTACCAGGCGCCCACCAGGGCGTGCCCCAGCGCGGGGTAGTCGGCCAGGGTTTGGGTGTTCACCACCATCATGTCGAGAATTTCACCGGGGATTTCCGCCGAGGTGTACACCACCTGGCTGTCCGGCATTTCGGCGATGGTGCTGAGCTGCGGATTCCAGGCGGCTACGGCTTCGGTAATGCTGCTGGAAAACAGGCCGACGATATCGGCGTCGGAGGTATTGACCGTTTCGATGTCGCGCTCGGTCAGCCCAACGCTCTCCAGGGCGCGTGCCAGAAAGTAGTGAGACACGCTGAACTGCACCAGATTGACCCGGCGGCCTTCGATATCCGCCAGCTCACTGCCCCCTTTGAGCACGATGCCGTCATTGCCATTGGAGTAGTCGTTGATGATCAGCGCGGTGGAGTCGACGCCGCTGGCGGCAGGAATGGTCAGAGCGTCCATGTTGGTCATGGCGCAGCCATCGACGTTGCCCGAGGTGAACTGGTTGATGGACTCGACGTAGTCATTGACCTGTATCACGTCGATAGCGATGCCGTGCTGCTCGGCCCATTTGTCGACGATGCCTTCGACATCGGCATAGGCCCAAGGCATCCAGCCTGCATAAATGGACCAGCAGACGCTGAATTGGTCACGCTCCTGGGCATGCACGAAAGAGGGGGCCAGCGAGGTGGCAAGCAGGGCGGCCGAGAGCGGAGCCAGCAGATATTTACCAGGGGTGCGGATGGAACGGGTCATGAGAGCCTCCAGCGGCTAAGTAAAAACTCAGGGGGCATCGGCGCATCACTGTGCCTTATCCTCCCGGGCTTTTATCCCGCCGTGTAACCTTGCGCTTGCAAGGTCGATCGCTCTCGGACCAGCCACAGCCATCAGGGGCGTTTCGTTGATGGTGTCGGAACCCTAGCGATCTATTGGAAACTCGATTGTGCGGCTGCGATAGCGGCCAATACCCCGTGTGTAACACCATGAACACAGCAAAATATTGGCCGCTTGCTTAAAAATGACGGTGAATCATGCGTTTGGCGACGTTTCTGACGAACAAGGCATGCAGCGTCGCTTTTGTCTGCGCATTTTTTTGGTGCGTTATTATTGGGCTTGCACCAGGCTGTATCGGTTATCAGCGCTTACAGCGGCGTCTTGCTCATCCTGCCCGGTACTTCTCGCACCAGCCTGGGCATCAGGAAGCCGGGCAGGTGTTCGAGCAACTGCTGGACCAGCGCTTTGGCGCGTTCGTCGGTGACGTCGTAGTGGGCTGCGCCTTGTACGGGGTCGAAGGCGTGCAGATAATAGGGCAGTATCCCCGCCTCGAACAGCCGTTCGGAGAGCGTGGCCAGGGTCGTGACGTCATCGTTGATGTCGCGCAGCAGGACGCTCTGATTGAGCAGCGTGACGCCCGCCTGCTTGAGGCGCGCGCAGGCTGCGACCACGGCCTGGTCGATCTCGTTGGCGTGGTTGATGTGCAGCACCATTACCTTTTGTAGCCGGGTGTTGCCAAGCCAGCCCAGCAGGTGGTCATCCACCCGGTCCGGGATGACCACCGGCAGGCGCGTATGCAGCCGCAGTCGCTGCAGGTGGGGAATCTCTTCCAGCTGCGCGACCAGCCAGCTCAATTGCCTGTCGTTGGCGGCCAGCGGATCGCCGCCGGAGAGAATCACTTCCCGAATGGCGCTGTCCTGGCGGATATAGCCAAGGGCCTCCTGCCATTGGGCTCGCGAAGGCGCGTGCTCCTGGTAGGGGAAGTGGCGGCGAAAGCAGTAGCGGCAGTTGATGGCGCAGGCTGGGCTGGCGATCAACAGCACGCGGTTGGTGTATTTATGGATCAGGCCTTTGGCCGGGCGGTGCTCGGCTTCTTCCAGTGGGTCGGTGACATAGCCAGGCGGCGACAGGGCTTCTTCGGCCAGCGGCAGGACCTGGCGCAGCAGCGGGTCGCTGGGGTCGTTGGGCGCGATGCGTGACAGGTACGCCTCGGGCACGCAGATATCGAACAGGCGATGCCCCGCCTGGGCTTCTTGCTGCCACTGGGCGTCCAGGCCAAGGCGTTGGCAGAGGGTTTGCGGGTCGCGAATGGCGCGGGATAGTTGCCGTTGCCAGGAGGCGGGCGCCTCGTCGGATATCGAGTGACCGGCAATGATGATGTTCTCCTGCAAAAAGCCCTCCTTCGGGTTATCATGCGCGCACTTGGCTACAAGGTTAACGACGGCGAAGCAGGGCTGCGCGCGTCACCGACTGAAACACACCATAGAACCATTGAGAGGCAGTATGGCGAACTATTCTACCAATGAATTCAAAGCGGGTTTGAAAGTAATGCTCGATGGCGATCCTTGTTCGATCGTCGAGAACGAGCTGGTCAAGCCTGGCAAGGGTCAAGCGTTCAACCGCGTCAAGCTGCGCAACCTGATGACTGGCCGTGTCGGTGAGCGCACGTTCAAGTCTGGTGACTCGCTGGAAGGCGCTGACGTCATGGATCTGGAGATGGAGTACCTCTACACCGACGGTGACATGTGGCACTTCATGAAGACCGACGGCTCTTTCGAGCAGTACGCGGTAGAGAAAAAAGCACTGGGCGAGACCGAAAAGTGGCTCAAGGAGCAGGTGCCCTACACTCTGACGCTGTGGAACGACAAGGCGATCTCGGTCACGCCGCCCAACTTCATCGAGCTGGAAGTCGTCGAAACCGACCCCGGCCTGAAAGGCGATACTGCTCAGGGCGGCTCAAAGCCTGCTACGCTTTCCTCGGGTGCCGTGGTACGCGTACCGCTGTTCATCAACCAGGGCGAAGTGTTGAAGATCGATACCCGCTCCGGTGAATACGTATCACGCGCTTGATCGGCGTCACTTGCAAGCGGTAAGCAAAGCCACGCACTCTGCGTGGCTTTATGTTGTCAGGGAGAAGGGAATGACGGCCAGTTGGCAGCCAACAGCATCCATGGAGACGCTACGTGAGCGTGCGCGCCTGCTGGCGGCAGTGCGCCATTTTTTCGTATCACGCGATGTCATGGAAGTAGAGACCCCCGTCCTCGGGCAAGGGGGCAGTACCGATGTCAACCTCGTGTCGCTGGCGACGCGGGCACGCACCGACAAGGGCCAGCGCAAGTTGTGGCTACAAACCTCGCCGGAATTTCACATGAAGCGGCTTTTGGCGGCGGGAAGTGGGCCGATCTTTCAGCTGGCTCGCAGCTTTCGTGATGGAGAGGTGGGGTCGCGGCACAATATCGAATTCACCATGCTGGAGTGGTATCAGCCGGGCTATTCGCTCGCCCAGCTGATCGAAGAGACCACGGCGCTGGTCGCCCATGTGATGCCCAATGCCCCTGGGCCGGTGGTGCACTACCGCTACCGTGAGCTGTTTCATACGCATCTGGAAGTGGACCCTTTCACCACCTCGCTGGACACCTTGCGTCTGGTAGCGGCCGAGCGGGGCAGCATGCCCGCCAAGGCGCTGGCCGAGGAGGGGCGTGATACGTGCCTCGATCTGCTCATGGGCATGGTCATCGAGCCGCGCCTGGGCCAGCAGGAGCTGAGCGTGGTGGTGGATTATCCGGCCAGTCAGGCGGCACTCGCGCAGCGCCATCAGGATAGCGATGGGGAGTGGGTGGCGTCGCGGTTCGAGCTCTATCTGAACGGGGTTGAGCTGGCGAACGGCTACCATGAGCTGACCGATGCCGATGAACAGCGCCAGCGGTTTGCCCGCGATAACGAGGAGCGTCGTCGGCTGGGGCTGAGCGAAGTGGACGTGGACGAGCGGCTGCTGGCCGCGCTGGCCCATGGAATGCCTGCTGCCTCCGGTGTCGCGCTGGGCATCGACCGGTTGATACAGCAGGCCTTGGGTAAGGGGAAGCTGGAGGAAGTACTGGCGTTTGCTACCCCTGCCTGTTGAGGTTGGCCGTGCCGGGCGCTGGCTATGACGCCTGCGGTGTTGCCAGGGATTGGCCCATGGCCACCTTGGCGCCCAGCTCATGCTCGGCAAAGGTGATCGGCTTGGCGAAGCAGGTGACCACCGTGGAGCCCAGCTTGAAGCGGCCCATCTCGGCGCCTTTTTCGATCACGATGGGCTGGCCGAAGACCATCCGCTGGGGTGTGCCCGCCAGCGGGGTCACCTGGCCTGCCCAGACGGTCTCGATGGCGGCCACGATCATGGCGCCCACCAGCACCATGGCCATGGGGCCGTGCTCGGTATCGAAGATACAGACCAGACGCTCATTGCGCGCAAACAGGCCGGGCACGTAGTTGGCGGTGGCCTGATTGACGGAGAACAGCCGCCCCGGCACGTAGATCATTTCGCGCAGCGCACCGGTCACCGGCATGTGCACGCGATGGTAATCCCGAGGAGAGAGGTACACGGTGGCAAAGCTGCCTGCCATGAACTCCTGGGCCAGCGCATCGTCCCCCCCCAGCAATGTATGCACCGAATAGCGATGCCCCTTGGCTTGCACGATGTCGCCTGCGCACAGGCGGCCAAACTGCGAAAGGGTGCCGTCGGCCGGGCTGAGGATGCCGTCGCCCAGGGGGCGGGCATCGGGCTTCAGTGCCCGAGTGAAGAAGTCGTTGAACGTGGCGTAGGCGGTAGGGTCCGGTTCCAGTGCTTGGCTCATGTCCACGTCGAAGCGTTTGATGAACGCCTTGATGACGGCGTTCTTGACCCGTGGTTGATCGCACGCGGCGACCTTGCCCGTCAGCCGGGAAAGCGCGTGATGGGGCAGTGGGTACTGCAGTAGCGAAAAGGCTTTTTGAGAAACGGTCACAGTGGTGTCTTTGTCTCGCTGTCGGTTGAGTGTCGTTAGCGCATGGCAGGCATCAGCGTTCGATGGGGGTATCGTCGCGATTGCCCCATTCGGCCCAGGAGCCCGCGTAGCCACGAATGTTGAACCCCAGGGCCTTGCCCACCAGCCAGGTAAAGCTGCTGCGGTGGTGGCTTTGGCAGTGGGTGGCGATCTCCATGTCCGGTGTCAGGCCCAGCGCGCCCAGTTCGGTGATCAGTTCGGCGTAGTCGCGAATGCGCAGCGCGCGTTGACGATCCATGGCGTCTACCCAATCCATGTTCACCGCGCCGGGGATGTGGCCCAGGTGCTTGTTGTTGCCGCGCTCACCGTCGTATTCGGCCTTCGAACGGGCATCCCAGATGGCGAACTGCTTGTCGTTCAGCTTGTCGAGAATCTCGTCGCGGCTGATGGCGGCCTGAGGGTTGAGAATGTCGGCCTGATAGTCACTGGGCGTGGGGGCCGTGGGCTCGGTGCTCTCTTCGAGGCCCGCGTCGCGCCACGCATGAATGCCGCCATTCAGGTAGGAGTAGCGGGTATGGCCAATCAGCTCCAGCGTCCACAGCAGGCGAGCGGCCCAGCCGCCACCCTCGTCATCGTAGGCCACCACGTGGGTATCACGGGTCAGGCCCATGGCGCTGAACAGCTGCGAGAGAAACGCTACGGAGGGCACGTCGTTGGGGACCGGGCCCTCGCCGCGCATCAGATAGCGGTAGTCGAGGTAAATGGCGCCGGGCACGTGCCCCTGCCGGTAGCTGTCGCCATTCAGTGGCACATCGACGATCAAGAGCTGAGGGTCGCCCAGATGCTCGACGAGCTGTTCTGGTTCGACGATCAGTGGCAGCACGTTGGTTTCGGAAGAGTGGCTGTTGGTCATGGTCGGCTCCCTGTCCCTGCAATGAAAGTAATCTGAGCCATCGGCGTCAGCCGTCAGGCCTGGGTGTTCAGGCTATCCAGTATGCGTCGGTAGCTGGTAAAGCGCTCTGGGTGAATCTTGCCCGCCTCGACGGCATTCAGTAAAGCACAGCCGGGTTCATTGCGATGGCGGCAATCCCTGAAGCGGCATTGGCCCAGGTGGGGGTGAAACTCGATGAAGCCGTTGGTCACTTCCTGTTCATCGAGGTGCACCAGTCCGAATTCGCGGATGCCGGGGGAGTCGATCAGCTCGCCGTCGTGCACTTCGTCGCTGCGCATGGCGTAGAGCCTGGCGGTGGTGGTGGTATGAGTGCCCTTGCGCGAATCTTCCGAGAGGGCGCCGATGCGCAGGGTCTCGTCCGGCAGCAGCAGATCGATCAGCGAGGATTTGCCTACCCCGCTCTGGCCGACGAACACCGAGGTACGGCCCTCCAACTGCTGACGCAGGGCGTTCAGGCCGTCAGGGTTGGCCGTGGTGGTACGCACCACCCGATAGCCCAGTTGGCGGTAACGCTCCAGCAGTTGGCCAAGTTCGCCACCCCCTTCCGGCAGCAGGTCGGTCTTGTTGAGCACCAGTACGGGCGTGATGCCGGTGGCCTCGGCGGCGACCAGGTAGCGGTCGATCAGGTTGGGGTGCGGCGCAGGCTCCACCGCAAAGACGATCAGCAGTTGGTCGATGTTGGCGGCCACCGGCTTGAGCTGCCCTCTGGCATCCGGGCGTTTGAGGATCGTGTCGCGCTCCTCCCGGGCCACCACGACGCCAGAGCCATCCTGACCCGCTCGCCAGATCACCCGGTCGCCGGTCACCAGCCCTTCCAGGTTGGCGCGCAGATGGCAGCGTACCGGGGTGCCGTCGGCATCGCGAACTTCCAGGGTACGGCCGAAGTGGGCCATCACACGGCCTGGCTGTTCGGGACCATACTCCCCGGCGGAGAGCTTTTCGGCATCCCGCGCGTCGCGTTTTTCCGCCCGCTGAGCGCGCTCGGCCTGGATTTTTTCGACGCGCCACTGCTGCTGACGGCTTAATTTACGTTTGCTCATGACCACCCGAAGATCGTTACAATGGCAGGCATTGTAACCACCTGAGCCACCCACTGTCCCCTACGGGGTGCGGTGCAAGGCAATATAAGCGACACTTTTATGCACATCGCTCGTGTTGGAGCGACTTTGGCCAAGGAATGAGACGAATGAGTGAGCAAGCCGTCAACCCGCGCAGCGACCTGCTAGTATGGATCGACCTGGAGATGACCGGCCTGGAGCCGGACAAGGAGCGCATCATCGAAGTGGCCACGCTGATCACCGATGCACATCTCAACGTGGTGGCCGAAGGGCCGGTGATTGCCGTCAAGCAGCCGGACAGCCTGCTGGCCGCCATGGATGAGTGGAACCAGAAAACCCACGGTGAGTCGGGGCTCGTGGCGCGGGTCAAGGCCAGCCAGGTGAGTACCGAAGAGGCCGAGCAGCAGACGCTGGCGTTTTTGAGTCGCTACGTGGTGCCCGGCTCATCGCCCATGTGCGGCAACAGCATCCATCAGGATCGCCGCTTTCTGGAGCGCGAGATGCCCGCCCTGTGGAGCTTCTTCCACTACCGCAACCTGGATGTGTCCAGCGTCAAGGAACTGGCCAAGCGCTGGAACCCGAGCGCGCTGGAAGGGTTCAAGAAGCGCAACGTACATTTGGCGATGGACGACATCAAGGAGTCGATTGCCGAGCTTGCCCACTATCGCAGCACTTTTCTGCGCGTGGCGCCCGGCAGCGACCAGAAGGATTGATTAGCGCTAACGTTTTCAGCCTTGCGTCGCGATGCGCGCTGCGCGTTTCTGGTGCTGCTCTGCCAGTGCCCAGACCACGTGCTCGCGGACCAGCGCGCTGGGGTAGGCGCGGCGTGCCCACAGGGCGGCTTCGACGTCACGGCCCCATGGCGCATTGCCCAGGCCCACCGCCAGGTTGCGTAGCCAGCGCTCGTAGCCGATGCGGCGTATCGGGCTCCCGGCGGTCTTGTCGAGAAACTCCGCCTCGCTCCAGCCGAACAGAGTGACGAGCGAGGCGCGGTCGAGATCGTGACGCGGAGCAAAATCCTGCTCCTGGGTCGGGCGTGTGAAGCGGGTAAACGGGCAGACCAGCTGGCAGTCATCGCACCCATAGACACGGTTGCCCATGGCCCGGCGGTACTCCACGGGGATCGCGCCGTGCAGTTCGATGGTCAGGTAGGAGACGCATTTGCGCGAATCGACCACCTTGTCATCGACGATGGCGCCGGTGGGGCAGGCCGTGCGGCAGGCGCTGCAGCTGCCGCAGTGCTCTCGCTCGAAGGGCGGGTCCACGGGCAGAGGCAGGTCGGTATACAGCTCGCCGAGAAAGAACAGCGAGCCAGCCTGGGGGTTGAGCAGCATGGCGTTCTTGCCGAACCAGCCAAGCCCTGCCTTCTGGGCCAGGGCACGCTCCATGACCGGGGCCGAGTCGACGAAAGCGCGAAAGCCAAAGGCGCCCACCTCTTGCTCGATCTGTCGTGCCAGCTGGGCCAGCCGTTTGCGCATCAGTTTGTGGTAGTCGCGCCCCAGCGCATAGCGCGATACATAGGCACGCTGGGGCTGCCCCAGCACTTTGGTGGTGGCAACGTCGGCGGGCAGGTAGTCCATGCGCACGCTGATCACCCGCTGTGTGCCGGGCTCCAGCTCGGCCGGGCGGGTGCGCTTGGTGCCATGCTTGGCCATGAAGCCCATGTCGCCGTGATAGCCCTGTTCCAGCCAGCGCTCGAGATGGCGCTCGTGGACGGCAAGATCGGTGTCGGTGATGCCGACCTGCTGAAAGCCCAGCTCGCGCCCCCAGCGCTTGATCAGCACGGCGAGTTGCTGGAGTCGCTCGGCAGAGAGTGAAAAATCAGAGGAAGGTGGCATGGTTGATCAACATTGGTGCAACAGGCGCGCTATGCTAACCCATTACGCTTTCATACGATATCCACGGTGCTGCCGTGTCAATGAATACGGCGGTGCCTCGGCCCATGGCAGCCGCTAAGGAGAGACCGTGTCCACACTGAGTACCTCATCGTTACGCCCTTTGTACAAGGCAGCCCAGGTGCGTGAGCTGGATCGACGCACCATTGCCAGTGGCATCGACAGCTTCGCGCTGATGCAGCGTGCGGCCTCCAGCGCCTGGCACAGCTTTCGCTCGCGTTGGCCCCAGGCCCGCAGCGTCACGGTGCTGTGTGGAAGCGGCAACAACGGGGGCGATGGCCATGTGCTGGCGGCCCTGGCCATGCAGGCAGGGCTCAAGGTTCAGCGGCTTTCGAGCAAACCCCTGGCAGCGCTCACGGGTGACGTGGCCAAGGCGGCGGAGCTGGCATCGGCAGCCGGGGTGGGATTCGACGAGTGGCAGCCCGCCACGACGCTGGTGGGGGAGGTGATCGTCGATGCCCTGCTGGGTACCGGGCTTGCTGGTGAACCCCAGGGCAACATCCGCCAGGCCATCGAGGCCATCAATGGCGCGCACCAGCCGGTGCTGGCGCTGGACATTCCCTCGGGCCTGTCGGCGGATAGCGGGGCCGTGCTGGGCAGTGCGGTGGTGGCGGATGGTACCGTTACCTTCATTGGCGACAAGGTCGGGCTGCATACCGGCGACGCGCCAGCCTATACCGGCGAGATCGACTTTCGCCCGCTGGGCGTGAAGGCCCAGGCCTTTTTCGATATCCCGCCCACGGCATGGCGGCTGGATGAAGCGCTGCTGGTCGACGCCTTTGCACCTCGTTCGCGGATCAGCCACAAGGGCAACCTGGGGCATGTGCTGGTCATGGGCGGCGCACCCGGCTTTGGTGGGGCCGCCTTGCTGGCCGCGCAGGCGGCGGCGCGGCTAGGCGCGGGCAAGGTCACCCTGGCGACGGCCGAGGAACACATTACCGCCAGTTTGGTACGCTGCCCGGAAGTCATGGCCCGAGCCGTGCGCGGCGGGGCGGAGGCCGCCGGGTTGCCCGACACCGCCGACGTGGTGGTGATTGGCCCGGGGCTGGGGCAGGACGCCTGGGGTCAGGCGCTGTTGCAAAGTGCGCTGCAGGGGGCGACGCCGCTGGTGGTGGATGCCGATGCCCTGAACCTGCTGGCCAGCCGCTGGCCTGACGTGCGCCGCGATGACTGGATACTGACCCCGCATCCGGGGGAAGCCGCGCGGCTGCTGGGGTGCACGGTGGCCGAGGTACAGGCGGATCGCCCTGAGGCGGCGCGGGCCTTGCAGCGTGCCCGTGGCGGCGTGGTGGTCCTGAAAGGCGCAGGCAGCCTGATCGTCGGCCCCAGTGGGCTGGTGGTATGCCCGTATGGGAATCCCGGCATGGCCAGCGGCGGGATGGGTGACGTGCTGAGCGGCATGCTGGGAGCCTTGGCAGGCCAGCATGACCGCTTGGAGTGGAGCGCCTGGCTGGGTGTCATGGTACACGGCCTGGCGGGTGATGCCGCCGCGAAAGCCAGCGGAGAGCGTGGCCTGTTGGCAAGTGATCTGGCATCCTATGCACGAGCGTTTATCAACCCGTGAAGGCAGCCCACATGCAGGTGCAATCAAGTGACGAAATGGCCCACGTTGCCTTTGGAGAAGCGCTGGGCAAGGCGCTGGAAGGTCGCGGGCGAGTGTATCTCGAAGGCGACCTGGGGGCAGGCAAGACGACGCTGACGCGAGGCATCTTGCGTGCCTACGGTTATCAGGGGGCGGTCAAAAGTCCCACGTACACGCTGGTAGAGCCCTACGAGCTAGGCGAGCAGCGGATTTATCACCTGGATCTTTACCGCCTTGCCGACCCGGAAGAGCTGGAGTTCATCGGCGGGCGAGAGGTGCTGTCCGACCAGGCCTTGTGCCTGGTGGAGTGGCCCAGCCAGGGCGCTGGCTGGCTGCCCGCGCCCGATCTATGGATACGCTTGCAGGTGGCGTCACCCGGTCGCCTGCTGACATTAAGTGCCGAGACGCCGCATGGAGTTGCGGCGTTGGCTCAGCTCGAAACGCTGGCGGCTGAACAGCAACAGGAGTGTGGTGTGGTTCAATGGACATGAGACAGTCATTGGTTGCCTGGGCAGGCAGGTTGGCCACCGGGTGCGCGCTGCTCTTGATGAGTAGTGCATCGTTGCAGGCAGCGACCGTCGAGAGCATGCGCCTGTGGGCGGCGCCCGATCATGCGCGGCTGGTGTTCGATTTGAGTGCCGCTGCCCAGGCCAATGTGTTTACCCTGGATAATCCGGCGCGGCTGGTCATCGACCTCGACGACAGCCAGCTCGATACCGACGTCTCGACGCTGCCCCTGGAGGGTAGCGCTATCGCTTCGGTGCGTACGGGCACGCGCGATGGCGGCGGCCTGCGGGTGGTGTTGGAACTCAACCGTGATATCTCTCCACGCCATTTCACCTTGCCGCCCAACGATCAGTACGGTCACCGGCTGGTGGTGGATCTGGAGTACCCCGGTGAAAGCGCCGTCGAAAACCCCATCGACCCCATCGAGGCGATGATCCGCGACCAGGAGATCATGGCCCAGCGTAGTGCCCAGGCCCAGCAGGCAGATGTCCCCAGTGCGGTGGCCGATGTGCCAGAAGCACCCACCCAGCCGGTGGAGGTTCAGCCTGCGCAGCCCCACCCGCGCCGCGACATCATCATCGCCATCGATGCCGGGCACGGAGGGGAAGACCCCGGCGCCATCGGGCCTGCCGGTACTCGGGAGAAGGACGTGGTGCTGGAGATAGCCCGTCGCCTGGCCGCTGATGTCAATCGAACCGAAGGCTTCAAGGCCGTGCTGATTCGTGACGGTGACTACTATCTTGGCTTGCGCCAGCGTACCCAGCTGGCCCGAGAGCAGAAAGCCGATTTCTTCGTCTCCATCCATGCGGATGCCTTCACCAGCCCCCGGCCGCAAGGCAGCTCGGTGTATGCGCTTTCCCAGCGGGGTGCCACCTCGGAAACCGCTCAGTGGCTGGCCGATAGCGAAAACCGCGCCGACCTGATAGGCGGTGTCGACGGCAGTCTGTCGCTGCGCGACAAGGACCAGGTGCTGCGTGGCGTACTGCTCGACTTAACCATGACGGCCACGCTCAACGACTCGCTCTCCATCGGTGGGCAGGTGCTGGAGCAGTTGGGTCGGGTGAATCGCCTCCACAAGAGTCGCGTGGAGCAGGCCGGTTTCATGGTGCTCAAGTCGCCGGACATTCCGTCGCTGCTGATCGAGGTGGGCTTCATTTCCAATCCCGACGAAGAGCGACGGCTACGCGACCCGGTGCATCAGCAAGGCCTGTCGACGGCGATTTTCAGCGGCCTGCGCGAGCATTTTCAGAGCAACCCGCCACCGGCCAGCCTGCTGGCCTGGCAGCGCGACAATCAGCGCCGCCCCACGGGCAACGAATACCGTATCCAGTCTGGCGATACCCTGTCGGCCATCGCGATTCGCCACGGCGTGCCGGTGAACCAGCTCAAGCAGGCCAATGACCTGAACGGCGACGTGATTCGTGTGGGTCAGGTGCTGCGCATTCCCAGCTCTTGAAACGGATGACGAGCAGGCCGGGGCAACAGCGCTATGGAAACGAAGCAACGAAAACAGGTGAGGTGAAGGTTGGCTGAATTGACTTCTGCCGCTGGGCGGATACAGGTACTGGACCCCCGTCTGGCGAACCAGATTGCGGCCGGAGAAGTAGTCGAGCGGCCTTCGTCGGTGGCCAAGGAGTTGATCGAAAACGCCATCGATGCGGGCAGCCAGCGCATCGAGGTGGATATCGAGCAGGGCGGCGCCCGTTTGATCAAGATCCGCGACGACGGCATCGGTATCGGCGAGCAGGACCTGCCGCTGGCCCTGGCGCGTCATGCCACCAGCAAGATCACCAGCCTGGAAGATCTCGAAGGCGTCAGTTCGCTGGGGTTTCGCGGGGAGGCGCTGGCCTCCATCAGCTCGGTCTCCCGGCTGGAGCTGGTATCCAATGCTGAAGACGATCCTCGCCAAGGGTGGCGGGTGGTGGCGGAAGGGCGTGGCATGGAGGCCAGAGTGACGCCTGCGCCGCACCCGCGTGGTACCAGCGTGGCGGTGCGTGATTTGTTCTTCAACACGCCGGCCAGACGCAAGTTTCTGCGCACCGAGAAGACCGAGTTCGCCCATGTGGAAGAGGCGTTCCGCCGCCAGGCCTTGTCGCGTTACGATATTGGCTGGGTGCTGCGCCATAATCAGAAAGTGGTGCATCAACTGCCGCCCGGGGATACCGCCGCCGCGCGAGAGCGGCGCATCGCTTCGCTGCTGGGCAAGAACTTCATCGAGCATGCCCGCTACATCGAGCGGGAAGCCGGTGGGCTAAGACTCAGTGGCTGGGTGGGTCTGCCGACGCACTCGCGCTCCCAGGCGGACCAGCAGTATTTCTTCGTCAATGGGCGCGTCGTGCGCGACCGGCTGGTGGCCCACGCGGTGCGTCAGGCCTACCGAGACGTGCTCTACAACGGTCGGCATCCGGTCTTCGTGCTCTACCTGGAGCTGGACCCGGACGTGGTGGACGTCAACGTTCACCCCACCAAGCATGAAGTGCGCTTTCGCGATGGGCGCATGGTGCACGATTTTCTCTACTCCAGCCTGCATCACTGCCTGGCAGTGTCTCGGCCCAGTGAAGTTGCCGAGCCCGAGGTTGACCAAGCCCCGCAAGCCGAGTCGATTACGTCTGATGCCGAGCCGCCTGCGGCCTCGGCGCCACGCTGGCAGCAGCAGGGCATGGCGTTAGCGGAGAGTGAGGGTCGCCACCCAGGAGCCGAGCGGGTGCGGCGGTTCATGCAGGGTTACCAGGCGCTTCACCCCGACCATGAAGAGACGCTGCTGACGCCTCAGCCCAGCCCGCCAACGGCCACGATGCCTGAAGCTCATCAGGTGCGCGAGGCGCCGCCCGTCATGCCCCAGGAGGATGCCACGGCCGCGCCGCCGCTCGGATTCGCGCTGGGTCAGCTGCATGGTGTTTATATTCTGGCTCAGAACGCCCAGGGGCTGGTGCTGGTGGATATGCATGCGGCCCATGAGCGTATCGTCTATGAGCGCATGAAGCAGCAGTGGTCTGCCGCGCAGGGGATCGATGCTCAGCCGCTGCTGGTGCCGGTGTCGCTGGCCGCCAGCCGCAGCGAAGTGGCGACGGCCGAAAGCGAGCGCGAGGCCATTGCGCAGCTAGGTATCGAGCTGGACGTGGCAGGGCCGGAAACGCTGCTGGTTCGCCAGTTGCCAGCCCTGCTGGCCCAGGCAGACCCCGAGGCACTTGTGCGTGAAATGCTGGAGGAGCTGTCGCGCTTTGGCCGCACCCATCAGGTAGAGGCGCGCATTCACGAGCTGCTCTCCACCATGGCTTGCCATGGCAGCGTGCGCGCCAATCGCCGCCTGACCCTGGATGAAATGAATGCGCTGCTGCGCGACATGGAGCGCACCGAGCGTAGCGACCAGTGTAACCATGGTCGCCCCACCTGGACGCAAATGAACATGAAGGCGCTCGATCGTCTGTTCTTGCGTGGCCAGTAGCCTTGAGACACCCCCTATGAACCTATTCCGTGAAGCAGGCCAGACCGATGGTTGATCAGCGCCCTTTGGCGATTTTCTTGATGGGGCCTACCGCGGCAGGCAAGACCGATGCGGCCATTGCACTGCACGAAACCCTGGGGCACGAACTGATCAGCGTCGATTCGGCCATGGTGTACCGTGGCATGGATGTCGGCAGCGCCAAACCGAGTGCTGCGGAGCTGGCCCGCGCGCCCCATCGGCTGATCGACCTGCGGGACCCGGCAGACCCCTATTCCGCCGCTGATTTTCGTGAAGATGCGCTGCGCGAGATGCGGCAAATCAGCGCGGCAGGCAAAGTCCCCCTGTTGGTGGGCGGTACCATGCTCTACTTCAAACGCCTGGTGGAAGGGGTGGCCAATCTGCCCGCAGCAGACCCACTCATTCGTGAGCGGCTGGCGGCCATGCAGGCAGAGCAAGGGCTGGCAGCGCTGCATCGCGAACTGGCCAGCGTGGATCCGGTCTCGGCGGCGCGCATTCACCCCAACGACCCGCAGCGGCTGATGCGTGCTCTGGAAGTGTTCCATGCCAGTGGCAGGCCGATGAGTGAACTGTGGGCTGAGCAGGAAACGGAAACCTTTCCCTGGCGGGTGCTGTCGATAGCTTTGTCGCCGCTCGATCGCTCGATATTGCACCAGCGTATTGCCCAGCGATTTGGCGCCATGCTGGATGAGGGCTTGATTGATGAGGTCGCCGCCCTCAAAAAGCGTAAAGATATTCATGCGGGCTTGCCCTCGATGAAAAGTGTTGGCTACCGTCAAGTATGGGAATATCTGGATGGTGAGTATGACCGGGACGAGCTGGTGTCCCGGGGAGTGATCGCTACACGTCAACTGGCCAAGCGGCAGCTGACGTGGCTGCGTAGCTGGCCAGCACTGCGCTGGATAGATACGCAGCAGCCGGATGCGCTGGATAAGCTGCTGAAATTCGTGCGTGAAAGCGGTGCTTAGCGTAAGATAGTGATTTCGTAACAAGTGTTTTAGAGTGAGTGTTAGAGTGGCCTCTGGCTCTCGAATCGACACTAGGCCTTTCGGGCAACAAGATTGCGGCGCAGCACCAGTAGGGCGCGCCATTTGATAACCAACCCCAACGACAGTTTAGGGAGAGCAACATGTCCAAAGGGCAGTCCCTTCAAGACCCGTACCTGAATATTTTGCGCAAGGAGCGCATTCCGGTCTCTATTTTCCTGGTAAACGGCATTAAGCTGCAGGGCCAGATTGAATCGTTTGACCAGTTTGTCATCTTGTTGCGCAATACCGTCAGTCAGATGGTTTATAAACACGCCATTTCCACCGTCGTGCCCTCGCGCAATGTGCGCCTGCCAGCACAGGATCCCTCAGCGGCCGACGCTGACATCTGAGACGGCTGGATGGCAAGAGAGTCCATGAGGTATTGATTGTTTTTTGAACGCCCTGAAGCCGGTGAAACGGCAGTCCTTGTTCACGTAGATTTCTATGATGAACAGGCACGAGAAGACCCGGGTGAGTTCCTGGAACTTGTGCGCTCTGCCGGTGCAGAGCCCGCGACATTGCTCACAGCCAGCCGCCAGCGACCCGATTCCCGAACCTTCATCGGAACCGGGAAGCTGGAGGAGCTGCGGGCAATGCTCGCAGCCCATGAAGCAGAACTGGTGATCTTCAACCACAGTTTAAGCCCTTCCCAGCAGCGTAATCTTGAGAAGGAACTCAAGTGCCGTGTGCTGGATCGCACTGGGCTGATTCTCGATATTTTTGCTCAGCGGGCACGAACCCATGAGGGCAAGCTGCAAGTCGAACTTGCCCAGCTAGAATACATGTCCACCCGCCTGATACGCGGATGGACCCACCTTGAGCGTCAAAAAGGTGGCATTGGTTTGCGCGGTCCTGGCGAAACACAGCTGGAGACCGACCGGCGTTTGCTGCGTGGCCGCATCAAGTCCATCCACAAGCGTTTGGACAAGGTGCGCAGCCAGCGTGAGCAGAATCGCCGCGCCCGAGCCAGGGCCGAAATCCATAGCGTGTCACTGGTGGGGTATACCAACGCGGGTAAATCGACGCTATTCAACGCGCTGACCAGCGCAGAGGTGTATGCCGCCGACCAGCTGTTCGCGACGCTGGATCCGACGCTGAGACGGCTGGAGATAGAGGATGTCGGCCCTGTGGTGCTGGCCGATACCGTAGGCTTCATCCGTCACCTGCCGCACAAGCTGGTGGAGGCGTTTCAGGCGACTCTGCAAGAGGCTTCCGAAGCCACGCTGCTGGTCCACGTGATCGATGCCGCTGACCCGGACCGCGAACTGAACGTGGCGCAGGTGGACGAGGTGCTCAAGGAAATTGGTGCCGACAGCGTGCCGGTGCTCAAGGTCATGAACAAGATCGACAAGCTGGATAGCGCACCGCGTATCGAGTACGACGGTCACGGCGTGCCGAGCGTGGTATGGCTATCTGCTCAGCAGGGGCAGGGTCTGGAGCTGCTGCACGAGGCGCTGTCAGAGCGTCTGGCCAATGACGTGATCGGCTTCTCGTTGACCCTGGCGCCAGAGCAGGGCAGGCTGCGCGCTGGCCTACACGAGCTGAATGCCGTACGCGAAGAGAGTTTCGACGAGCAGGGGCGTTCCGTACTGGACGTGCGCCTGCCGCGGCGTGATTTCAATCAGCTGATGGCCCAGCTGGGCGAGCGCGCCAATACCTATTTACCAGAAGCATTACGCGAATCTGACGAATGGTAGCCCTTCAAGTGCCGACTCCCTTGCTGCCCATGGTGCAGTGTTGTGGAAGTGTGGTACAAGATTGATATAGCAATAATATCAAAAGCACTCGGCCCTGCCAGAGCGCAAGGTACGGTGCAGGTGAACACCTTAGTGGAGACGAAGTATGGCCTGGAATGAGCCCGGTGGTGGCAACCAGCACGACCCCTGGAGCAGCGGGGGGCGTCGTGGTGGCAATAACGGCGGTGACCGTGGTGGTAATAACGGCGGCAACAACGGCGGAGGCAATGGTGGGAACGGTGGTAACAACCAGGGGCCTCCCGACCTTGATGAAGCGCTCAAGAAGTTTCAAGACAAGCTGAACGGCATGCTGGGCGGCGGCAAGAAGAGCGGTGGCGGTAGCGGCGGCAACAAGGGCGGCGGCAAGCCGCGCAACTCGTTTGCACTGCCCGGCTTGCTACTGATCGTGGCGCTGGCCATTTGGGGTGCGTCCGGTTTCTATCTGGTCGATCAGTCCGAGCGTGGCGTCGTGCTGCGTTTTGGTGAGTTCCAGGGCATCGTTAGTCCCGGTCTGCAGTGGAATCCGCCGCTGATCGACGATGTGCGTATGGTGAACGTCACCCGCGTTCGCTCCGTTGCACAGACCCAGTCGATGCTGACTCGCGATGAAAACATCGTCGAAGTCGAAATCTCTGCCCAGTATCAGGTGGCCAATCCGCGTGATTTCGTACTGAATGTGCGCGATCCGGCACTCTCCATCGAGAATGCGCTGGACTCGGCTCTGCGTCACGTGGTGGGCGGCACCGACATGATCGACATCCTGACCTCGGGTCGTGAAATTCTCGGTAGCTCTGTGGCCAGCCGCCTGCAGACCTATCTGGATGCCTATGGTGCCGGTATTCGTCTGCAGACCATCAACATCGAGTCCACCTCGGCGCCCGCGCCAGTGATCGATGCTTTCGATGACGTTATCCGTGCCCGCGAAGATCGCCAGCGGACCATCAACGAAGGTATGGCTTATGCCAACGCGATCATCCCGGCTGCACAAGGTCAGGCTCAGCGCGTGGTAGAGCAGGGGCAGGGTTACCGTGAATCGGTCGTTGCCGAAGCACAGGGTCAGGCCAACCGCTTCAATGCGCTGTTGACCGAATACCAGAACTCACCGGAAGTGATGCGCGAGCGTATGTACCTGGATGCCATCGAAGAAGTCTTTGGGAACACGCCCAAGGTGCTGCTGGATATCAGCGACAATGCGCCCTTGATGTACCTGCCGCTGGATCAGATGCGCAGTGGAAGCAGCAGCGGTTCGAGCAGCTCCAGCAGCAACGACAGCAGCAGTAACAGCAGTGACGCTATCGACCCGCGCGTGCTCGATTCGCTGCGTACCAGTCAGGGTGGCGCTTCGTCATCATCCAGTAGTTCGTCCATTCGCAGGGAGGGTCGCTAAATGATTAATAACCGTTCCCTGCTGATCGTGGGTGGCCTGGCCGCAGTTGCCTGGCTGGCTAGCAACAGCCTGTACGTGGTGGATGAGACCGAGCGTGCCGTCAAGCTGCGCTTTGGTGAAGTCATCGAAGAGAACATTCAGCCTGGGCTTCACGTCAAGATTCCGATTGCCCAGACCGTGCGCAAGTTCGATGTGCGTCTGTTGACCCTCGATACCGATACCAGCCGTTATCTGACCCTCGAGCAGAAAGCGGTCATCGTCGACTCCTACGTCAAGTGGCAGGTGGTCAACCCCACCCGTTACTACGAGGCCACTGCGGGTGACGAGATGATGGCGGTGCGCCTGATTCAGCCCCGTGTCGACGAAAGCCTGCGTAATGAGTTCGGTCGTCTCAATCTTCAGGAAATCATTGCCGAGCGCCGTGATGACCTGATGACCGGACCCACCGGCGAACTCGACGAGCTGATGCGTGAAGAGTTGGGCGTGGCGATTCGTGATATTCGTATCAAGCGGATCGACCTGCCGGAAGACGTATCCGCTGCCGTCTTCGAGCGGATGCGCTCAGAACGTGAGCGTGAAGCGCGCGAGTGGCGTGCCCAGGGTCAGGAAGAGGCCGAGCGTATTCGCGCCAACGCCGACCGCCGCCGTCAGGTTCTGTTGGCGCAAGCCAACGAGCGTTCCGAGACCCTGCGTGGTGAAGGGGATGCCGAAGCCGCCGCGATCTTCTCCCAGGCTTACAGCCAGGATCAGGAATTCTTCGCCTTCTGGCGTAGCCTGAACGCCTATCGCCAGAGCTTCTCCGGCGACGGCAACCTGCTGGTACTGGAGCCAGACAGCGACTTCTTCCGCTACCTGCGCAGCGCCATGCCGGCCAGCGACGAGTAAGCGAAGGATGCTGGTTTCCCGCTGGGCGATGCGCCCGGCGGGGTTCAACTGGGCTCCAAACGTGGTAGACTTTATCAACCGGGCGTCGCCCGGTTTTTTTGTGGCCCCATGTTACGTGCGTTATCAGGCCGGGCAGGTCAAGATGCCCACCTGGTGCCGTCGGCCGGGCCTTCATCGTCTTGCAGGATTGTTCACATGACCATCGCTGACCGCTGGCTACTGCCCGACGGCATGGATGAGGTGCTGCCGCCTCAGGCAAGCCGCATGGAAGAGCTGCGCCGTGCGCTGCTCGATCTTTATCACGCCTGGGGCTATGACCAGGTAATGCCGCCACCGGTAGAATTTCTCGACTCGCTGCTGACCGGTACCGGTACCGACCTCGACCTCCAAACCTTCAAGCTGACCGACCAGCTGACGGGTCGCATGATGGGCGCCTCGGCAGACGTCACGCCCCAGGTAGCGCGAATGGATGCGCACTCGCTGAAGCGTCAGGGGCCGGTACGCCTGTGCTATTGCACCAACGTGCTGCGTGCCAAGGCCGACCAGCACCAGGGGGGGCGCAGCCCCGTGCAGGTGGGTGTCGAGCTGTTTGGCCATGCGGGGCTTGAAGCCGACAGCGAAATCATTCACCTGGCGCTTGCCAGCCTGCATGCCGCCGGTGCCAGTGAGATCCACTTGGCGCTGGGGCATATCGGTATTTATCGCAGCCTGGTCGAAGCCGCTGCGCTCAGCGAAGAGCAGGAGCGGGCGCTGTTCGAGGCGCTGGCGCTCAAATCGCCTGGGCAGTTGGCCGAGCAAGTGGCGGCCAGCGTCAAGGATCCGGTATTGGCGGAGATGCTGATGGCGCTTGGCGAACTGCACGGCAATGCCGACGTGCTGAGCGAAGCGCGTGAGCGGTTTGCTGGCGCACCGGCGCCGGTCAACGCCGCGCTGGATCAGCTGGAAGCGCTGTACAAAGGGGTGTTGGCGCGTTTCGACGTGGCCCTGTACTTCGACCTGGCCGAGCTGCGTGGCTATCAGTATCACACCGGCATGATGTTTGCGGCTTACGTTCCCGGTTATGGCTACGCATTGGCCAAAGGGGGGCGCTATGATGATACTGGGCGTGCCTTTGGGCGTGCCCGCCCGGCGACGGGCTTCTCGATGGATCTGAAACAGCTGGCCTCCCTGGCGCCAGCGTCTCCTGACCGCAAAGCGGTGTGGGCGCCAGCCCAGGAGGATGAGTCGCTCAATGCTGCCATCGTGGCACTGCGCGAGCAGGGTGAACGCGTTATTCAAGCGCTGCCTGGGCAGCGTACTGGGCCGGCGGAACACAACTGTGACCGCCGTCTTGAGTTTATCGACGGCCGTTGGCAGACAGCGGCCCTGACACAAGAGACGAGTGCATAATGGGTAAGAATGTCGTAGTCCTGGGGACTCAGTGGGGCGATGAAGGCAAAGGCAAGATCGTCGATCTGTTGACCGAATCCGCCTCTGCCGTGGTTCGTTTTCAAGGTGGCCACAATGCTGGCCACACGCTGGTCATCGATGGTGAGAAAACCGTTCTTCACCTGATTCCGTCCGGCGTGCTGCGTCCGGGCAAGACCTGCGTCATCGGCAATGGCGTCGTGCTCTCTCCGGAAGCCTTGATCAAGGAGATTCGTGAGCTGGAAGCCAAGGGCGTGCCGGTGCGTGAGCGTCTGCGCCTGTCGCCAGCCTGCCCGCTGATCCTGCCGTACCACGTGCGCCTGGATCAGGCGCGTGAGAAGGCCCGCGGTGTGGCCAAGATCGGCACTACCGGTCGTGGCATCGGCCCGGCTTATGAAGACAAGGTCGCCCGTCGTGGCCTGCGCCTGGGCGATATGCTGCATCGCGAGCGTTTTGCCTCCAAGCTGGGCGAAGTTCTCGATTACCACAACTTCGTCCTGGTGAATTACCACGGCGAACCGGCGGTGGATTTCCAGGAAGTGCTCGACAGCGCCATGCAGATGGCCGAAGAGCTGCGCCCGATGGTCAGCGATACCGTCAGCATGGTCCACGACCTGCGCAAGGCCGGTGAGAACATTCTGTTCGAAGGGGCTCAAGGCTCGCTGCTGGATATCGACCACGGTACCTACCCCTACGTGACCAGCTCCAACACCACGGCCGGTGGTACCGCCACCGGCTCTGGCGTGGGCCCGCTGTACCTGGATTACGTGCTGGGTATCACCAAGGCGTACACCACGCGTGTAGGCTCTGGCCCGTTCCCTACTGAGCTGTTCGACGACCACGGCCGCCACCTGGCCGAGCGCGGCCATGAGTTCGGCGCTACCACCGGGCGTCCGCGTCGCTGTGGCTGGTTCGACGCCGTGGCCCTGCGCCACGCCGTGCAGATCAACTCGGTCTCGGGTATCTGCTTGACCAAGCTGGACGTGCTCGATGGCCTGGAGAACATTCGCGTCTGTGTCGGCTATCGCAGCAAGGACGGTGAAGTGCTCGACAATCCGGTGGACTCAGAGGGCTACGAAGCCGTCGAGCCGGTCTATCACGACCTGCCGGGCTGGAAAGAGTCGACTCTGGGCGCCAGGAAGGTCGAAGATCTTCCCGCCAACGCTCGTGCCTACATCAGCTACCTGGAAGAGCAGGTAGGCACCAGCATCGATATCATCTCTACCGGCCCTGACCGCGTGGAAACCATCGTGCTGCGCAATCCCTTCGACAGCTAATACCTGCCGATGCCAGCCAAACGGGGCGACGGTGACGTCGCCCCGTTTTGTTTGCAGCCCTGGCGCACGCTCAAAAGTCGATGCCGCGCCGCGCCTGCAGGCCGTTATTGAAGGCGTGACGCACCTCCTGCATTTCCGTTACCGTGTCGGCCATGGCCACCAGCTCGCGATGGGCGTTGCGCCCCGTGATGATGACGGTTTGCTCCCTTGGTCGATTGGCCAAGGCCTGTTTTACCGTGGCGATGTCGAGATAGCCGAACTTGAGCATGTAGGTGATTTCATCGAGCACCACCAGGTAGGTGTCGGGGTCGCTCAGCATGGCCTCGGCCTGCTGCCATACGGCCTGGCAGGCAGCGGTGTCGGCCTCGCGGTTTTGGGTATCCCAGGTGAAGCCGGTGGCCATGATGGCAACGCTCAAGTGCGGGTCTTCTTCCAGGCGATTGCGCTCGCCACACTCCCATAGCCCCTTGATGAACTGCACGACGCCGACTTTATAGCCGTAGCCCAGCGCCCGGGTCACGGTGCCCCAGGCAGCCGTGGTCTTGCCTTTGCCGTTGCCCGTATTGACCAGCAGCAGGCCACGTTGCTCGGTGGCCTTGGCGACTTTCTCGTCCACGTGGGCCTTGAGTTTTTCCATGGCCGCCTTGTGGCGCGTCTCGCGATCGCTCATCGAATCTCCTCGTGATGGGGTGTCGTGCCCTGTCGAATTTACGCTGAGTAAAAACTTCGGGTAACAGAATTGGCCGCTGAGTGCCTTGCTGCTCTAGAATAGGAGGCTATGTCTCGATAGGAAACAGGTCATGCCATCTTTTGATATTGTGTCAGAGTTTGATCAACACGAAGCCGCCAATGGGGTGGATCAGGCGAACCGCGAAGTACAGTCGCGTTTTGATTTTAAAGGCGTGGACGCCAGTTTTGCGCTGGAAGGCGACAAGGTACAGCTGGAAGCCGAAGTCGACTTCCAGCTCAAGCAGATGCTCGATGTGATGCGCAGTCGGCTGATCGCACGGGGTATCGATGCGCGCTGCATGGACGTCAAGGACCCGGTGCTTTCCGGGGTGAAAGCTCGTCAGGAAGTAGTGCTCAAGCAGGGGCTCGACCAGGCTGAAGCCAAGGACGTCGTCAAGCGTATCAAGGCCAGCAAGCTCAAGGTGCAGGCCCAGATTCAGGGTGAAAAGGTGCGCGTGACGGGCAAGAAGCGCGACGACCTGCAAAGCGTAATGGCCCTGCTGCGAGGCGAAGAGGGGCCCGACCTGCCGCTTCAGTTCGATAATTTCCGCGACTGATCACAACCGCATAGCCGCGTCGTGCAGCCGAAGGCTGCCACGGCGCGTTCACTTTATTGCCCACAGGAGTCACGAATCATGTCTGATCCGCAGCCGGTCTATTTAAGCGACTACCAGCCGCCCGACTATCAGGTCACCCATACCGAGCTGACGTTTGATCTTGACCCCACTGCGACCCGTGTCAAGGCACGTTTGACCATTGAGCGCCATGCCCAGGCCGCGCCGCAGGCGCCGCTAGTGCTCAATGGCGAGCATTTGACCCTGCGCTCGCTCGAGCTCGACGGTCGCCCGCTGGCAGAGAGCGAGTACCAGTTGAGCGATACCCAGCTCACCATTGGTGAGGTGCCCGAGGCGTTCGTGCTGGAGAGTGAGGTCGAGATTTCACCCAGCACCAACACCGCCCTGGAAGGGCTCTATCAATCCAACGGCATGTACTGTACCCAGTGCGAGGCCGAGGGGTTTCGGCGTATCACCTTTTATCCTGACCGCCCCGACGTCATGGCCACTTACAGAGTCACGGTGGTGGGCGATGCCGAAAGCGAGCCGGTGCTGCTGGCCAACGGCAACCCCGTCGAGCGTGGCGAGCTGCCTGGCGGGCGTCACTTCGTCACCTGGGAAGACCCGCATCCCAAACCCTGCTACCTGTTTGCCCTGGTGGCAGGCAATCTGCACAAGGTCGAGGATCACTTCACGACCCTGAGCGGTCGTCGCGTGACCCTTCAGCTGTGGGTAGAGCAGGAAAACCTGAACAAGACCGATCACGCCATGGCATCGCTGAAGCGCTCCATGGCCTGGGATGAGCAGACCTACGGGCGTGAGTATGACCTGGACCTGTTCATGATCGTGGCGGTAAACGATTTCAACATGGGGGCCATGGAGAACAAAGGGCTGAACATCTTCAATTCGGCAGCCGTGTTGACCCACCCGGATACGGCCACCGATGCGGCTTTCCAGAACGTGGAGGGCATCGTGGCCCACGAATACTTCCACAACTGGTCGGGCAACCGGGTCACCTGTCGGGACTGGTTTCAGCTGTCGCTGAAAGAGGGCTTCACGGTCTTCCGGGACCAGTGCTTCTCGGCGGACGTCAACTCGGCGCCGGTCAAGCGTATTCAGGACGTGTCGTTTTTCCGTACGGCGCAGTTTGCTGAAGATGCAGGCCCCACGGCTCACCCCGTACGCCCAGACCACTATATCGAAATCACCAATTTCTACACCCTGACCATTTACGAAAAGGGTGCTGAAATCGTACGGATGCTGCGCAACCTGCTGGGCTGGGAGGCGTTCCGTCGCGGTGCCGACCGCTACTTCGAGCGCTTCGACGGTCAGGCGGTGACTATCGAAGACTTCGTCGGCTGCATGGCCGAAGTATCGGGGCTGGATCTGGAGCAGTTCATGCGCTGGTACGCTCAGGCGGGCACCCCCGAGATAGACGCCAACGGCGAATACGACTATGCCAATGCCGTGTACCGCCTGACGCTGCGCCAGCGTACCCCGGCGACGCCCGGCCAGCCGGTGAAGCAGCCGCTGCACATCCCCGTGCGTATGGGGTTGGTCGGCACCAAGTCGGGCCATGACCTGACCCTGATGCTGAACGGCGAGTCGCTGGGCAAGGATGCCGTGGTGCACTTGACCGACGATGAGCAGACGTTTGTGTTCACCGACGTTCCTGAAGCGCCAGTACCCTCGCTGCTGCGCGATTTCTCGGCCCCGGTGAAGCTGCACTTCCCCTATTCACGGGAAGAGCTGGCGTTCTTGCTGACCCACGACAGCGATGGCTTCAATCGCTGGGATGCCGGTCAGCGGCTGGCCATGCTGGCGCTGGACGATCTGATCGCCGCTCATCGCAATGGGGTCGAAAAAGTCATGGACGGTCGCGTGGTGGAGGCCTTCAGAACCCTGTTGACGGGCCCCATGCAGGACAAGGCCGTGCTGGCCGAGATGCTCACGCTGCCCACCGAGGCCTACATTGCCGAGCTGCAGCCGATCGTCGATGTGGATGCCATCCATGCGGCGCGAGAATTCGTTCGCCAGTCGTTGGCGCTGGCCCTACGCGAGGAGTTCCTGGCGGTCTACCAGGATAATCTCAGTGATGCGGCCTATGCACCTTCGGCTGAACAAATTGCCCAGCGCAGCCTCAAAAACGTGGCGCTCTCCTATCTGATGTCGATCGAGGATGACGAAGCCGTGGCGCTGTGCGAAGCGCAGTTCACGGCGGGACACAACATGACCGATGTTCGGCACGCCCTGACGCTGCTGGCGCACAGCGACCGTGACGACCTGGCGGCACCTGCCCTGAAAACGTTTGGCGAAAAGTGGGCCCACGACCCGCTGGTCATGGACCAGTGGTTTACCATCCAGGTTACCCGGCCTCAGGCGGATGTGCTGGAGCGGGTACGCTACTTGATGCAGCACCCGGCCTTCTCGATCAAGAACCCCAACAAGGTGCGTGCGCTGGTGGGGGCATTTGCTCAGAACCGGGTGAACTTCCATCGCCTGGACGGGCAGGGCTATGTTTTACTGGCCGATGTGGTGATCGAGTTGAATCGACTCAACCCGGAAATTGCTGCACGGCTGATCACGCCGTTGACCCGCTGGCAGCGCTTTGACGAGGCTCGCCAGCAGCTGATGCGCCAGGAACTGATGCGCATTCGCCAGGAGCCGCTTTCGGCGAACGTCTACGAGGTGGTCGAAAAAGCATTGGCTTAAGATCGTTCTTGCGGTTTAACCAGGGAAAGGAAACGCGCCAGTGACAGATCCGAACAAGCACTATCTACTGATCATCAACGGAAAATCAGCGGGCGACCCTGAGCTGCGCGAGGCGGTAGCCGCCCAGCGCAAGGCAGGCGTTGCCATCACGGTACGTGCCACCTGGGAAGGGGGCGATGCCGCCGACTTTGCGGCCGACGCAGAGGCTTTGGGGGCGACCCACGTGGTGGCCTGTGGCGGCGATGGCACAGTCAACGAGGTGGTCAATGGATTGATGCGCCTACCCCATGACCACCGCCCCCCGCTGGGTATCGTGCCGTTGGGCAGTGCCAATGATTTCGCCACGTCGGTAGGGCTGCCCCTGGAGCCTGGGCCTGCGCTGCAAGCGGCTATCTCGCTCGCAGCGGCGCCCATCGACGTGATTCGCATGACGGCGGAAGCCAACGGCGAGCAGTCGGTCAGCTACTACGTCAACATGACCACCGGTGGCTTTGGGGCCGAAATTACCTCTTCGACCCCCAAGACCCTCAAGCGCATGCTGGGTGGGGGTGCCTACTCGCTGATGGGCGCGCTCAAGGCGTGGCGGCACCGCAGTTATCGCGGCACGCTGCATTGGGCCGACAGCGAACAGGCCGCTTCGCTGCTGCTGCTGGCGCTGGGCAACGGGCGTCAATCGGGGGGCGGTCAGGTGCTGGCACCCAGGGCCCGGTTGGACGATGGGCGTCTGGATGTCCTGCTGGTCAAGGATTTCCGTTCGGTGCTGGAACTGCCTGCCTTGTTAGGCGAGCTGCAGCATTTTCCGCCGGACGGCCGCTACGTGCGCTACTTCACGGCCAGCCAATTGACCGTGACCACCAGGCCGGACGATGACCCCTGGCCGCTGACCCTGGATGGCGAAGCAAAGCGCTACGAGCGCTTTACGGCCGAAGTGGTGCCGTTGGCGCTCAAGGTGTTGCTACCCGAAGGGTGTGCGCTGTTGTCGGCCAATGAACGCCACTAGCCTGTCATAATTGAGTCATTGAATACGATGTTTTAAGGAGCTATACGCAATGGTGAATCGACTCTGGATGCCTGTGTTGGCCAGCATGGCGCTGTTACTCAGTGCCTGTGGCGACAGCCAGGAAGAAGCCAACGTTTCCCCGGAAGAGACCCCTGCCACGCTGACTGAGGAGGAGGGGGCTGCCACCCCGGAGGCGGCGCAGGACGACGGGGAGGACGAGGTGCCGGACCCGCAGGAGGTCGAGGACGATATTGAAGCACGCCAGGCCGCGGAGCAGTTGGAAGCCGCCGAAGCGATGCGCGAGGGCGATGAGCAAGAATCCGGCGTGCCGGAAGCCAGCGAGCTGCAGGCCGGTGAAGAGACGCTGGGGGCCGACCCCGACGACGCTCTGGACGAGGCCAGTGCCATGCCGGGGGAAACCACGCGTTCTGACGTAGACGACATGATCGCCGAAACCGAGCGCCGCTTCGAAGAGGCCCAGCGCCAGCTCGAAGAGCAGTTTCAGGAGGTGGAGCAGCAGCGTCCCGAGCTGGAGCCCATGGAGAGCGAGACCTCATCGGGCGACTGGGAAACGGACAGCGCCATTACGGAGGGAGCGCCGCTGGACGATGGTCTGGAAGCCACCGACGTGGATGCCCTGATCGAAGATACCGAGCGCCGTTTTGAAGAAGCCCAGCGCCGCCTGGAAGAGCAGTTCGAAGAGCTGGAGCGGGAACGGCTGGAGACATCAGGCGCTGGCAACGATACCACGTCGCCCTGATACTACCTCTGATCAAGCTGGCTTCATGGCAGCGCATAAAAGAAGGCCCGCCGGAGCGGGCCTTCTACATTGGCCTGGGTTATACCGGGCGAATGTTGGACGCCTGAAGGCCTTTCTTACCCTGAGTCACTTCGAAGCTGACCTTTTGACCATCCTGCAGGGTCTTGAAGCCTTCAGCCTGAATTTCGGAGAAGTGGGCAAAGAGATCGTCACCACCGTCATCGGGAGAGATGAAGCCGTAACCTTTCGTATCGTTGAACCACTTGACAGTACCAGTTGCCATCATTCATATCCTTAACGTGCTTGATGATTAGGCGGACATTCACGGTGTTTGCCCGCCAAATTCACTTTAGAAGCAAATAGCCGGGCCGTCCAGTGGCCCCGAAACCCTTCCCGTCAACGCCTTTTGCGAGCCTGATACGCATGCCTTTTACCTTGATCGACGCGCAGTTCATCCCGTTTCTGGTGGCCATTACGCTGCTCTCTATCAGCCCTGGGGTGGACACCCTGCTGGTGATTCGCAATACGGCACGCGGTGGCCTGCGCGACGGTATTGCCACCAGCGTGGCCATCTGCTGCGGCCTCTTCGTGCATGCAACGGTGTCGGCGCTGGGCATTTCGCTGATTCTTCTGCAATCGGCTTGGGCATTCAATGCGCTCAAGCTGGCCGGGGCGGCCTATCTGATCTGGCTGGGGGGTTCCAGTTTGATGGCCGCCCGTAGAGGAACGCCGCTGCCCGTCAAAGGCGTCATGCAGAACGCTGCGCCTGTCCCGCTCTGGCAGCCCATCAAGGAAGGGTTGTTGTCGAACGTGCTGAACCCCAAGACCGTGGTGTTTTACATGGCCTTTCTGCCGCAGTTCATCGCGCCCACCGACCCCGCCCTGCTGAAGTCGCTGTGGCTGGCAAGCATCCACTTCGTGATTGCCAACGTCTGGCAGATCAGCGTGGTATTGATGGTCGGGGGCGCCAGCAAATGGCTGGCCAGCGCGCGCTTTGCACAAACCCTGAATGCGGCCACGGGGGCGGTGCTGGTCATGTTCGGGCTGCGGCTGGCGCTGGAGCAGCGCCCGGTGTGACCGGGCGCGGAAGGGGAACGGAGACAGGCTTAGCGTTGAACCAGCGCGCGGTCGTAGCGAACGCTCTGCTCGCTGTCGTTCAAAAGCGAGACGCCTTCGCTGCTACCGCCGTTGGCCAGGCTCTCGAAGATGACCCGATAGCTCAGCACGGCCTGCACGTAATCGCGGGTTTCGCGGAAGGGGATGCTCTCCACGAACAGGTCGAACGACTCCATGCTGTTACTGCCCAGCCACTGGTCTACGCGGCCTGGGCCGGCATTATAGGCTGCCGTGGCAGCAAGGCGGTTGCCACGGTAACGGTCGAGCTTGTCACGCAGGTAGGTGCTGCCCAGGCGAATGTTCAGTTCGGGGTCGAGTACGCCGTAAGGCCCGGGGTCGCTGAGTCCCAGTTGGCGACTGACCTGCGTGGCGGTGCCGGGCATCAGCTGCATCAGGCCGCGCGCGCCAGCCGGTGACAGCGCCACGGGGTTGTAAGCGCTCTCCCGACGGGTGATTGCCATCAGCAGGAAGGGGTCTACGCCGGTCATGCGGCCCCAATGCAGAAAACTGTCCCGGTAGGCGGGTGGGAAGCGCCACTCCAGGGCATCCCACATCTCACCGGCAATCGTGGTTTGTACCAGCCGGGCATGCCACTGCTGCTGGGCAGCGTAGTCGGCGAGGGCGCGAGCCTGGTAAGGCGACGCTTCGCGAACGGCATGCAGCCACTCGCTGTTGGCCAGGCCCTCTTCACCAATACGCAGCAGCGCTTGCGTGCGCTGTACGGCGGGCAGTCGCGCGATATCCTCGCGAGTGGCTTCGTCGAAGTGGTGGCGTTCGTGGTTGAGCCGGTACGGCTGGCCGATTTTCTCAGCGGCGGCAAAGCCATAGAAACTACGATCCTGAGCAGCCTGCTGGTAGCGTGCCTGAGCGGCTTCCTGATTACCCAGCTGTTCGTTGGCGCGTCCCAGCCAGTATTGCCAGCGGCTGCTCTCCTGCTGGCTGCCGGGCATCTCTGCAATCCAGTGGATGACGTCGGTCCATTGGCGCTCCGCCAGGGCGCGGCGCACCCGAAGCTCCAGCACCCGCTCGCTCTGCAAGGAGGGCAGCACGCTGTCTACCCAGCTCAGTGTACCCGGCACGTCGCGCACCAGAGCGTAGAAGGCCAGCTCCTCCTCGATGACCTGCTGGTCGCTGGGCGCCAGCGTCAGGCGCGGGGCGATCTGTTGCCAGGCGGCAAAGGCACGGGGCGTGTCTTCGCGGGTATAGCGCTGCATGGCCGCCTGATAGAACGCTGCCGTGGCGGCGCATTCAGGCCCCAGGCAAGTGGGGGCCGTGGTCAGGCTGCTGAGGCTTGTGTTGGCCCGCTCCGCCGTATCGATGGCCGTTTGCCACTGGCCGCTGAGCAATCCTCCCAGGTAAGTGCTCAGGCGCTGCTCGCCTGCTTGCCAGGCCAGCATCTTGCGCTCCCAGATAGCGGTGGCATCGATGGTGCCATCGGCGCGCAAGCGGCTGAACAGGGCGTTGCAGGCATCCGGCTGTGAGCTGCCCACGCGCCACAGCGTCAGGCCCGCCGTGCGTGCCTGTTCGGGGGCGCGATCGAGGAGTGCCGTGTAGTAGTAGCACTGCCGTGCCGTCCCGGCAGGCTCGCCATCGGCGACGGCCAGCAGGTCGCTGAAACGGCCCGCATAGCCGTAGTTGGCAATGGCCTGGCCGCGCAGCCACTCGCCCAGGGGGGAGTCATTGTGCCGCTCGATGAATTGCAGTACCTGGCTGACAGAGACGTTGGGCAGCTGCTGGCGTAGCCGGTGATACTCCACATAGCCGCTGAGGATATGCCCGTCGATGGCGCTCTGGTCGATTTGCTGCCACTGCTGCTGACGGGCGGCGTTCAGCGCATCGCGCATGGCCTCGTCCGAGGCGGCCCAGGACGCAGATGGCAGGCCGATCAGTGCCGCGGCACACAGCGTGCGAAGGGTAGAACGAAATGGCGTTGCCTGCATGGCACTCCCTCTTTAACTGGCGGATATGACGGTCGAGTAGGTGATGGCCACCGTCGCGTGGCCGTCGCGATCATGAACTATTTGGCCAAATGACGTTCTGACCATTGTACCCTGAGAGGATTCCCTGACGATGGCACGATTATCTAGCTGGTGGTTGTTTCGTCGCTTGAAAGGTCGGGCCTGGGCCATCAAACGAGTGGCCCGTGCGCTCACGCTTTTCATGCCCATGACCCGCGACGTACTGCGGGGCAGCTTCAGGCCGGTGCCCTGGGCTGCCTTCGGTACCATGGCCCTGGCACTGGCCTATCTGGTCATGCCCTTTGATCTTATTCCTGATTTCCTGGTCATCATTGGCCTGGTCGACGATGTGCTGATCGTCGGTTGGCTGTTGAATCGTGTGGATGGCCACCTGGCCGAATATCGCGCCTGGAAGGCCGAGAACGAGGCAGCGTCGACGGCTGCCTGATCGGCGCGGCTGGTTGGCTAGCGCTTGAAATCCCATCACTTATCCCCATATTGCCTTCATCCTGTTCTAAGCCTCTGCCTGGCTGGCAGAGGCGACACGCCACACGAAATAGATGAGGGCTAAGCGCATGACCACGGCGACCCACGAAGAAACTCTTGGCTTTCAAACCGAAGTCAAGCAACTTCTGAACCTGATGATCCACTCCCTGTATTCCAACCGGGAGATATTCCTGCGTGAGCTGATTTCCAACGCAGCGGATGCCTGCGACAAGCTGCGCTATGCAGCCCTGGACAACGACGCCCTGTACGAAGGTGACAGCGAGCTGCGCATCGAAATCGAGCACGACCGTGATGCCAATACCATCACCTTGCGTGACAACGGTATCGGCATGAACCGCGAAGATGTCATCGCCAACCTGGGGACCATCGCGCGTTCAGGCACCGCCGAGTTTCTCAAGCAGCTTTCCGGTGAACAGCAGAAGGATGCCAAGCTGATCGGTCAGTTCGGTGTCGGTTTCTACTCTGGCTTCATTGTGGCAGACGAAGTCGCCGTACGCACTCGCAAGGCGGGTACCGCCACTTCGGAAGGCGTCGAGTGGCGCTCGCGGGGCGAAGGTGAGTTCACCGTGGCCGATATCGAGCGCGAGGTGCACGGCACCGAGATCACCCTGCACCTGAAAGAAGATGCCAAGGAGTTTGCCGACGACTACCGCCTGCAAAGCCTGGTGCGCAAGTACTCCGATCACATCGAAGTGCCGGTGCGCATGCCCAAGACCGAGACCGCTCGTGACGACGAGGGTAACGAGATCGAAGGCAGTGAAGTCACCACCTGGGAAACCGTCAACGAAGCCACGGCGCTGTGGGCACGTCCCAAGAGCGACGTGTCAGACGACGAGTACAAGGCGTTCTACAAGCATGTGGCCCACGACTTCAGTGATCCGCTGACCTGGAGTCACAACAAGGTCGAGGGCAAGCTGGAGTACACCAGCCTGCTCTACGTGCCGGGCCGTGCACCGTTCGACATGTTCGACCGTGACGGTTCCCGGGGCGTCAAGCTGTACGTTCAGCGGGTATTCATCATGGATGACGCCGAACAGTTCCTGCCGCTCTACCTGCGTTTCATCAAGGGCGTGCTGGACACCCGCGACCTGTCGCTGAACGTCTCTCGTGAGCTGCTGCAGCAGGATCCCAAGGTCGACAAGATCAAGGGCGCCTTGACCAAGCGTGCCCTGGACATGCTCAAGAAGCTTTCCAAGGATAGCGAACAGTACCAGACGTTCTGGAACACCTTTGGCAGCGTGCTGAAAGAAGGGCCGGGTGAAGACTTCGCCAACCGCGAGAAAATCGCCGGTTTGCTGCGCTTTGCTTCCACGCATACCGACACGTCTGCCCAGGAGCACTCCCTGGCCGAGTACGTCGAGCGCATGAAAGAAGGTCAGAAGAAAATCTACTACGTGGTGGCCGACAGCTTCAATGCCGCGAAGAACAGCCCTCACCTGGAGATCTTCCGCAAGAAAGGCATCGAGGTGCTGCTACTCTCCGATCGTATCGATGAGTGGCTGATGAGCCACCTGACCGAGTTCGACGGCAAGTCTTTCGCCGACGTGGCCAAAGGCGAGCTGGACCTGGGCGATGTCGAAGACGAAGCCGAGAAGCAGGCTCAAGAAGAGACCGCCAAGGCAAAAGAGGCGCTGGTCAAGCGCGTTCAGGAGGCGCTGGGCGAGCACGTGCAGTCGGTGAAGGTCACTCACCGTCTGACCGACTCGCCTGCCTGTGTGGTGCTGCCGGAGCATGAGATGGGCTATCAGATGCGGCGCATCATGGAGGCCGCGGGGCAGAAGCTGCCCGACGTGAAGCCCATTCTCGAGCTCAACCCCGATCATGCGCTGGTGGCAAGGCTGGAAGACAGCGAAGGCGAGCTGTTTGCCCAGCTGGCGCATATTCTGCTCGATCAGGCGATCATCGCCGAAGGTGGCCACCTGGACGACCCGGCGGCTTACGTGAAGCGGCTGAACAGCGTACTGACCGCGTGATGCCCACCCGTTGAGGGATGCGGCCCGCCTGGCCTGCCAGGCGGGCCGTTTGTTTTTCAGCCTGTTTTGAACGGCGAAGGCGGCCGTTGGTGATAAAGTAGGTGTCACTATGAATGCTAAACGATCAGGATGTCATCATGGCGGATGAGCAACAGATTAAGGTCGCCGTGCTGGGCGGGGGGAGTTTTGGTACCGCCTTGGCCAGCATTGCGGCAGACAACGGTGCCCAGGTGCGCCAGTGGATGCGTGACGAAGCGCTGGTGGCGCAGATCAATCAGGAGCACCGTAATGGCCGCTACCTGCCCGATTATCCGATCAACCCTGCCGTCGAGGCGTCCACTGACCTGGAAACCGTCCTGGTGGGCGCGGAGCTGGTGCTGATCGCCATTCCCTCCAAGGCGTTTCGCAGCGTGGTGCAGGCGGCCAAGCCGTGGCTGACCGCTCAGCAAATTCTCGTCAGTACCACCAAGGGGATCGAACAGGAGGGCTTCCTGCTGATGAGCCAGGTACTGGAGCAGGAGACCGGCTTCACCCATATTGGCGTGATTGCGGGCCCTAATCTGGCCTCCGAGATTGCCGATAAACAGCTGACCGCGACCGTGATTGCCAGCGCCGACGCCCTGACGCGTACTCGGGTGCAGCAGGTGCTGGGGTGTCGCTATTTCCGCGTTTACGCCAGTAATGACCGGCACGGCGTCGAGCTGGGCGGGGCACTCAAGAATATCTATGCCATCGCCGCAGGCATGGCAGCGGCACTGGGCATGGGTGAAAACACCCGCAGCATGCTGATGACCCGTGCACTGGCGGAGATGAGCCGGTTTGCCGTGGCCCAAGGGGCCAATCCGATGACGTTTCTGGGGTTGGCGGGAGTCGGTGACTTGATCGTGACCTGCTCCTCGAATCTGTCGCGTAACTATCGGGTGGGGTATGCGCTGGGCGAGGGGCGTGCCCTGGAGGCTGCGGTAGAAGCGCTGGGGCAGGTCGCGGAAGGGGTCAATACCGTCAAGCTGGTGTGCGCCAAGGCTGAGGAGTTGGGCGTTTACATGCCGCTAGCGGAAGGGCTGAAGCGGGTGCTGTTCGATGGCGTGCCCGCCCAGGAAATGGCGCGCACGCTGATGCTGGGTGAGCAAAGCAGCGACGTCGAATTCATTTTGCCCCGTGAGGCCGTACAGCAGGCGCATCGGGAACAGACATCGCCCCCTCGGGTGGCGGTCAGCAAAGGAGATGTTCATGAGTGACCAGGGAATTCAGGCGCGGCATCAGGACGGTTCGAGCCCGCTGCTGATCATGCGGCATGGTGAAGCCGCTCCCGGCTTTCCAGACCCGGTGCGTGCGCTGACTCGCCGCGGCGAACAGGAAGCGGGCGCCATGGCGCGCTGGCTGGCAGCGCGGGTCAGTGAGGGAGAGCTTGCCACCCCCGTGCTGTATGCCAGCCCGTATGTGCGTGCGCAGCAAACCGCTGAACATATCCGGGATGCCTTGGGCATTCCCTTGAATACATTGACGTTCATCACGCCAGACGATTCCGCCAGCGACGTGGCCGAGTGGCTGATGGCACAACAGCCCCAGGGGCCCATCATGTTGGTCAGCCATATGCCGCTGGTGGGCGAGTTGGCAGGATTATTGGTCGAAGGTGCACCGAGCCAGGGGCTGGGTTTCCCCACGGCGGCCATTGCCGAGCTGGAGGCCGATGTCTGGGCGGCGGGTTGCGCTCAGCTGCAGCGCTTCACCCAGCCCAGCCAGCTGTAGCGGCTGGTTTTAGAGAGTAGCTGTAGAGAATAGCTGTTGAAAATAGCTGTTGAAAATAGCTGAGCGAGTCCCTCGCCACGCAAAGCGGCTGCCGAAGCAGCCGCTCATGTTGATGCGCTGGCAATGGGCGCGCGTTACAGCAGAGCGTCCAGCTTGGTCTTGAGCAGGTCGTTCACTTGTTGAGGATTGGCGGTGCCGCGAGAGGCCTTCATGACCTGGCCCACGAAGTAGCCGATCATCTTGCCGCGCTTCTCGGGCTCCGAATCGCGGTACTGGGCGACCTGGGCCGGGCTCTCGGCGATGACCTGATCGATCATGCCTTCGATGGCGCCAGTGTCGGTCACCTGCTTCAGCCCTTTGGCATCGATGATGGCATCGGCGCTCTCCCCCTGGCCATTCCACAGTGCCTGGAAGACCTGCTTGGCGGCCTTGCCGTTGATGGTGCCATCGAGCACGCGGCGTACCACTTCGCCCAGCTGCTGGGCCGAGACGGGGCTGTTCTGAATGCTCAGGTTTTCCCGGTTCAAGGCGCCGGACAGCTCGCCCTGAACCCAGTTGGCCGCCTGTTTGGCATCGCCACATACCCGGTGGACTTCTTCGAAGAACTCCGCCATTTCACGGCTGGCCGAGAGCACGCTGGCATCGTAAGCCGATAGCCCCAGCGCGTCCTGGAAGCGAGCGCGCTTATCGGCGGGCAGTTCCGGCAGCTGGCTGCGCAGATGCTCCAGGTAGGCTTCATCGAGAACCACGGGCAGCAGGTCGGGGCAGGGGAAGTAGCGGTAATCATTGGCTTCTTCCTTGGTGCGCATGCTGCGGGTCTCATCGCGCTCCGGGTCGTACAGGCGGGTTTCCTGCACCACGCTGCCGCCATCTTCGATCAGCTCGATCTGACGCTCGACTTCGAAGGCAATGGCGCGCTCCACGAAGCGGAACGAGTTGACGTTCTTGATTTCCGCACGTGTGCCAAATGCTTCCTGGCCTTTGGGGCGCACCGAGACGTTGACATCACAGCGCATCGAGCCTTCGGCCATGTTGCCGTCGGAAATGCCCAGGTAGGTCACGATGGAGTGGATGGCCTTCAGATAGGCCGCCGCTTCCTTGGCGTTGCGCATGTCCGGTTCGGAGACGATCTCCAGCAGCGGGGTGCCTGCGCGGTTCAGGTCGATGCCGGTCATGCCGTGGAAGTCTTCATGCAGCGACTTGCCTGCATCTTCTTCCAGGTGGGCATGGTGGATGCGGATGCGCTTGGTGGTGTCGTCGTCCAGGGTGATTTCCACCTCGCCAGCGCCCACGATGGGGTGATACATCTGGCTGGTCTGGTAGCCCTTGGGCAAGTCGGGGTAGAAGTAGTTCTTGCGGTCGAAGACCGATACTTCCGGGATCTCGGCATGGACGGCCAGGCCGAACTGAACGGCCATGGCGACCGCCTGTTCGTTCAAGACGGGCAGTACGCCAGGTAGGCCCAGATCAACGGCGCAGGCCTGGGTGTTCGGCTCGGCGCCAAACGCCGTCGAGGCGCCGGAAAATATCTTGGAACGCGTTGCGAGCTGAACGTGGACCTCGAGCCCAATCACGGTTTCCCATTGCATCAGGCGTTCTCCTCGGCAAAGGCAGGCAGTTTGAGATGCCAGTCGGTGGCTTGCTGGAACTGGTGAGCGACGTTGAGCAGCTGCGCTTCGGCAAAGTGCGTGCCGAGAATTTGCAGGCCCACCGGGCGGCCGCCCGCAAATCCGGCCGGAACACTGATGCCGGGAATGCCCGCCAGGTTCACGGCAATGGTGTAGATATCCTGCAGGTACATCGACACCGGGTCCTTCTTCGCGCCCAGGTCGAAAGCGGGCGTGGGCGAGGCGGGCCCCATCAGCACATCGACATCTTCGAAGGCGTCGAGGAAGTCCTGACGAATCAGGCGACGCACCTTCTGGGCCTTGGTGTAATAAGCGTCGAAGAAGCCTTCCGACAGGGTGTGGGTGCCAATCAGGATACGCCGCTTGACCTCCTCGCCAAACCCTTCGGCCCGCGAACGGGTGTAAAGATCGATCAGGTCGGCAGGCGCCTTGCAGCGGTGGCCGAAGCGCACGCCGTCGAAGCGTGACAGGTTGGAAGAGGCTTCGGCGGGGGCAATCACGTAGTACGCCGGGATGGCGTAGTGCGTGTGCGGCAGGCTGACCTCCCGCACCGTGGCACCCAGCGACTCGTAGACCTTGACGGCGTCACGCACGGCTTGCTCGACGTCCGGGTCGAGGCCGTCGCCAAAATACTCCCTGGGCAGGCCGATTTTCAGGCCTGACAGCGGCGCGTTGAGGGTTTCGGTGTAGTCAGGCACGCCACGGGCGACGCTGGTGGAGTCGCGCAGGTCGTGCCCGGCAATCACGTTGAGCAGCAGGGCGCAATCTTCAGCCGTGCGTGCCATCGGGCCTGCCTGGTCGAGGCTGGAAGCGTAGGCAATCATGCCGTAACGAGAAACGCGCCCATAGGTGGGCTTCAATCCGGTGATGCCGCAGAACGCGGCCGGCTGACGAATAGAGCCACCGGTGTCGGTGCCCATGGCTGCGGGTACTAGCCCTGCCGCTACCGCTGCCGCGCTGCCGCCTGAGCTGCCGCCGGGAACGGCCGACAGGTCCCAGGGGTTCTTGACCGCGCCGTAGTGGCTGTTTTCGTTGGACGAGCCCATGGCGAACTCGTCCATATTGGTCTTGCCGAGGCTAATGGTGCCTGCTGCCGCCAGTTTTTCCACCACGGTGGCATCGTAAGGCGCGATGAAATTATCGAGCATTCTGGAGCCGCAGGTGGTTTTGACACCCTGGGTGCAGAAGATGTCTTTCAGCGCCAGGGGGATGCCTGCCAGCTTGCTTGCTGTGCCTGCCACCCGTGCCTGGTCGGCTGCTTCGGCCTGATTCAGCGCTTGTTCGGCGGTCACCGTGATGAAGCTGTTGAGCTTGTCATCGGTTTTTTCGATGCGCTGCAAAAAATGGGAGGTCAGCTCTCGGCTGGAGAGGTCACCGCTACCCAGGGCGGCGGCGAGCTGCGTTACGGTTTTATCGTGCATGACCCGGAAGCTCCGTTCGGGGGCGAATGAAATAAGCAGAAACGAGCGGGGTGCGGCGGTTACTCAACCACCCGAGGCACCAGGTACAGGCCGTTTTCCACTGCCGGAGCACAGCGCTGGAAAGCGTCGCGCTGGTTGGTTTCGGTGACTTCGTCGGCGCGCAGGCGCTGCGTGGCATCCAGCGGGTGGGCCAGTGGCGCCACACCTTCGGTATCCACGCTCTGGAGCTGGTCGACCATGTCCAGAATGCGGCTGAGGTCGTCGACGAAGCCACTGGCTTGGTCATCGCTGACGGCGAGTCGGGCCAGATGCGCGGCCCGGCGCACATGAGATTCTTCAAGCGCCATGATCGAGGTTTCCTCGCAAACGTGATGGAACATATTCCGCTTTGAGCGGTATACATACGGTCATCTTGAATTCGTCTTGTGGAACAGACGTGGAAAATAGCCGCAAAAGGTACCACATATTGCGCCCCACGGGCACCATTGGGCACGACTCGTGCTTGCTGCCAAGGGGTTGCGGTGATACCGTTTGCATCCGCACAGGGTTCCCGGTCTGCACTAGGTAACAACATCCATGTTCAAACGTTTGAGGGGGCTGTTTTCCAGCGATCTGTCGATCGACTTGGGTACGGCCAACACACTGATTTATGTACGCGGTCGTGGCATCGTGCTCGATGAACCGTCCGTTGTCGCCATCCGCCAGTCGGGCAACATGCGTAGCGTCGCTTCGGTAGGTGCCGATGCCAAACGCATGCTGGGCCGAACGCCTGGCAATATCACGGCTATCCGACCCATGAAGGACGGCGTCATTGCCGACTTCACCGTTACCGAGCAGATGCTCCAGCACTTCATTCGCAAGGTGCACCAGAGCACGTTTCTGACGCCCAGTCCGCGTGTGCTGGTCTGCGTGCCTTGCATGTCGACCCAGGTGGAGCGCCGCGCCATCCGTGAGTCCGCCGAAGGGGCGGGTGCCCGGGAAGTCTTCCTGATCGAAGAGCCCATGGCCGCGGCCATCGGCGCGGGCCTGCCGGTAGAAGAAGCGCAGGGGTCGATGGTGGTGGACATCGGTGGTGGTACCACCGAGATCGCCATCATCTCGCTCAACGGGGTGGTCTATTCCGAGTCGATCCGCGTCGGCGGCGACCGTTTCGACGAGGCGATCACCGCGTACGTGCGCCGTCACTACGGCAGCCTGATCGGTGAAGCCACGGCCGAGCGTATCAAGGAAGAGATCGGGTGTGCCTACCCCGGTGGCGAGCTGCGCGAGATCGACGTGCGTGGCCGTAACCTGGCGGAGGGTATCCCGCGCAGCTTTACGCTCAATTCCCATGAGATTCTCGAAGCGCTTCAGGAAACGCTGGGCTCGATCGTATCAGCGGTCAAGAGCGCGCTGGAGCAGTCGCCCCCGGAGCTTGCTTCGGATATCGCCGAGCGCGGTCTGGTACTGACCGGCGGCGGCGCACTGCTGCGCGACCTCGACAAGCTGATCGCCGAAGAGACGGGCCTGCCGGTCATCGTGGCCGAAGACCCGCTGACCTGCGTGGCGCGCGGCGGTGGCAAGGCGCTGGAGATGATTGACCAGCATACCTTTGAGTTACTGTCGAGCGATTGATCGCAGCGGTTTGACGCGGGGGATTGCCTATTAAACCGCTGTTTTCACACGGGCCGCTACCCGGTTACCGGCTATTCTTCTGTGTGCTGGCGGCAAGCGTGCTGATGTTTGTCGACCAGCGCTTTACGCGCATGGAAGATCTTCGCGCCCAGATGACCATGGTCGTTGCCCCCATTCAGTGGGTGGTGAGCGTGCCCAGCGACGTCCTGAACTGGGGGGCGCTTGCGCTCTCTGACCAGCAAGCGCTGGTGGACGAAAATCGCCGCCTGCGCGAGCAGATCTTGACGCTCTCCCACCGTGGGCAGCGGCTCGCCAATCTGACCGCCGAAAACGCCGAACTGCGCACGCTGCTCAAGGCGGCCGAGCGTCGTGAAATCCCCTATATTGCCGCAGAGCTGCTGTCTCTGGACAATGACCCCTTTACTCATCAAATGGTGGTCGACCGAGGGCATCGTAATGGCGCCTACGTCGGGCAGCCGGTGATCGATGCCTCTGGGCTGGTGGGGCAGGTGACCGCGGTATCGGCCTACTCCAGCCGTGTGCTGCTGTTGGCCGATGCCAGCCACGCCTTACCAGTGCAGGTCAATCGCAACGGCCTGCGTTTCATCGTGCAGGGCACCGGGCGCCATGGCAGCGTCAGCGTACTGCACGTACCGGATACCGCCGACATTCGTGAAGGGGATTTGTTGACCACCTCCGGGTTGGCGGGCCGTTTTCCGCCGGGGTATCCCGTGGCGCGCGTCACTGAGGTGTATCACGACCCCGGCCAGCCTTTTGCTCGTGTCATGGCCGAACCTGCTGCGCAGTTGCAGCGCTCACGGCATTTCCTGATGCTCTTTCCAACGCCCCGCGAAGAGTTCGACGCGTTGGGCTGGGATGAGTCCATGGATATTTCGGCTCAGGCCGTGCATGCCGCTCAGCGTCTGGCTGAGTCTCATTCACAGGAGGCGCCTTGATGGCCAGGGCTCCCGTCGTGCCGCTGTTCGCCGTTTGGCTTAGCCTACTGCTGGCCCTGTGCTTGCAGGTCATGCCCGTGGCGGATGGCTGGCAGGTGTTTCGCCCCGAGTGGGTGGGCTTGATGCTCATCTACTGGAGCATGCGCTCACCGGATAGGGTGGGGGTTTTTCACGGCTTCGTGGTGGGCCTGCTGCTGGACCTGATCGAAGGGACCGCGCTGGGCCAGCACGCGCTGATTCTGTCGCTGTTGGCGTTTCTGGCCGCCATGGTCTATCCACGCTTTCGCGCTTATTCGCTGGTGCAGCAGGCTGTGCTGGTGTTGGTGCTGCTGGGGCTGGTGCAACTCATCGAGCAGTGGTTGCGTACCTTGACCGGCGAGTTTTCGATCCACCTCTCCTTCCTGATTCCCTCGCTGATGAGCGCATTGCTGTGGCCCTGGCTGGCCACCATGCTGGTGGCTCTGGAGCGGCGCATGATGAGCAGTGGATCATGAGCGAAATGATCCCCGGTGCTTCCCCTCAGCCGGTACTCTGTCTGGCGTCTGCGTCGCCGCGCCGCAAGGCGCTGCTGGCGTCGATTGGCGTGCCGGTGAGCGTGCTACCCAGCGATATCGATGAAACGCCGCTGGCCGATGAGTCGGCTCGCGCCTACGTGGAGCGGCTGGCCGTGGCCAAGGCCAGCGCGGCCATGGACCGCACCTCCTTGCCGGTGCTCGGCTCGGACACGGCGGTCGTGGTAGCAGGAGAGATCCTGGGCAAGCCTCGGGACCAGCAGCACGCTGCCGAGATGCTGAGGCGGCTTTCAGGGGGCACGCATCAAGTGCTTACCGCAGTGGCGGTGAGTGGGCCGCTGGGTATACTCTCATGTTGTGTCACCACGCATGTGACCATGCGGTCACTGAGCCGCGAGGAGATCGCCTGTTACTGGCAGACCGGGGAGCCCGTGGACAAGGCCGGTGGCTATGCCATACAGGGGCTTGCGTCGGTGTTCGTCGAAGAGATTCAGGGCAGCCACTCTGCCGTCGTGGGGCTGCCGCTATTTGAAACCACGCGCTTGCTTGTCCAGCAGGGAGTGCCCGTCTGGACGGGACACTATCCGACGTAGTCATTGGGCCTGCACTGGCTACCGAGCGACGACCGCTGCGCTGGCAAGGAACCGGATATTCAATAAGGAATTGTGCATGAGCGGTGAAGTCCTCATCAATTTGACGCCCATGGAGACCCGCGTTGCGCTGGTGGAAAATGGCGTGCTGCAGGAGGCGCTCATCGAGCGCTCCCGCCGACGTGGGATCGTGGGTAATATCTACAAAGGCAAAGTGGTTCGCGTACTGCCTGGCATGCAGGCTGCCTTTGTCGATATTGGCCTCGAGCGCGCCGCCTTCATCCATGCCCATGAAGTGATGCCGCCGGGCACCCCCAGCGATGAGCAGCAGACCATCGGGCAGTTGCTGCACGAAGGCCAGGCCCTGGTCGTACAAGTCACCAAGGACCCTATAGGTACGAAAGGGGCGCGGCTGACTACCCATCTCTCGATTCCTTCGCGTTATCTGGTCTATATGCCGGATTCGCCTCACCATGGCGTTTCCCAGCGCATCGAGGACGAGCGCGAGCGCGAACGGTTGAAAGCGCTGCTGGACAAGAGCATTGCAGAACAGACCATCGACGTGACGGGTGGCTTTATCGTGCGCACGGCCGCAGAAGGCGTGGGCGATGAAGAGCTGGCCGGCGACATGTATTTTCTGCTGCGTATCTGGCGCAAGGTTAGCGAGCGCAAGATCACCGCTTCCCCGCCTAGCGTGATCTACGACGACCTGCCGCTGTTCATGCGCACCCTGCGTGACGTCATGCGCGATGATATCGAAAAAGTACGCATCGATTCTCGGGAAAACTTCGTCAAGCTGGTCGAGTTTGCCGAAGAGTTCATGCCCGACGCGGTGGACCGCATCGAGTACTACCCGGGCGAGCGACCGATTTTTGACCTCTACAGCGTCGAAGACGAGATTCAGAAAGCCCTGGGGCGCAAGGTGCAGCTCAAGTCTGGTGGGTATCTGGTCATCGATCCTACCGAGGCCATGACCACCATTGACGTCAATACCGGTGGGTACGTTGGGCATCGCAATCTGGAAGAAACCATCTTCAAGACCAACCTGGAAGCCGCGACGGCCATTGCCCGTCAGCTACGGTTGCGCAACCTGGGCGGTATCATCATTATCGACTTCATCGACATGGTGGATGTCGAGCATCAGCGTCAGGTGCTCCGCGTATTGGAAAAGGCGCTGGAGCGTGACCATGCAAAAACCAAATGTACCGGGGTAACCGAGCTGGGGCTCGTGCAGTTGACCCGTAAGCGCACCCGAGAAAGTCTCGAACAAACCCTGTGTGAAGCCTGCCCGACCTGTGCCGGGCGCGGGACGCTAAAGACCCCCGAAACCATCTGCTATGAAATCTTCCGAGAAATCCTCCGTGAAGAGCGTGCCTACAGTGCAGAAACCTACATGGTGCTGGCCTCTCAGCCGGTAGTGGATCGTTTGTTGGATGAGGAGTCGGCGGCCGTGGCTGACCTGGAAACCTTCATCAACAAGACCATTCGCTTTCAGGTCGAGGCGCATTACTCCCAAGAGCAGTACGACATCGTATTAATGTGATGGCTGCGCTAAGCCCTTTCCCCCGCTTTTTGCTGCGCGCTGGACTCGTGACGCTGGCAGTCCTATTGGGTCTGCTGGCGCTGCTGCTGGTGACGCTGCGCGTGGCTCTCAGTCAGAGTGATGCGCTCGCGCCACGCATCGAAGCGGTGCTGGAAGCCAGGATCGGTGCACCAGTGAGCATTGGGCAAGTCTCGCTCTCGTTGGCGCGCAATGATCTACGCTTCCTGCTCGAAGACCTGCGTATCGACACCCCGCAGGGCGACCCGCTGGCCGCCGTCGAACGCGTGCAGTTACGTCTCGATGGTTTGGCGAGCCTGCGCCAGTGGGCTCCGGTTTTCAGCGATGCTCGTATGGCGGGGCTCGAGTTTCATCTCTACCAAACGCCTGAGAGCACCTGGGGCTGGCCGGCGCCCGCCACGCTGCCCTTGGGTATGGCCCCGCAGCCGGATATCGATCTGGCGCTGATCGACGCTTGGGCAGGGCTGCTGCTCAGGCAGCGTTTGTGGGTAGACAACAGCCGCGTGCTGCTGCATGGGCGTGAGCAGACGGTGCTATTGCATGCACCGTCGCTGGTGTTGGATGGCGATGAGCGTCGTACGCGTCTCTCTGGCGAGTTGAAGGTGGTGGAAGACCCCGCCCAGGCAGCCTCGGCACTCCCGGCCATCACCATGGGCGCCGAGATGCAGCCCGGTGTGCGTGGCTTGAGTGATTTTTCGGCCGCCCTGCAGATGAATATGCAGTTGGATCATCTGGTGGTGCTGGCGGCGCTGTTTCGCCCAGAGCAGATGCCCTATCTGGAGCAGGCGGGCGGTCAAGTTCAATTGTGGGGGCGCTGGCGAGAAGGGCGCCTGGAGGATGCGCGGTTGGCGGTCGATATGCCCGAGCTGACACTGCGTCGGGACGTGGAATACGCCGTGTTGCGCGACATCCAGGCCTCCGGGCAGTGGCAGCGCAACGGGGAGGGCGGTGAAGCCTGGCTGAGCGGCAACGCAGAAAGCGTCGAGTGGGCCCAGCCAGAGGGCATCAGTGACGGCCCTGCCTTGCCTTACCACTGGTACCTGGCCCACGAGCCCGGCCGTTGGGAGCTGCGCACCAGTGCCTTCGAATTGGCCTCGCTGGCCGCCTGGCGGGAGTACGCCCTGTTACCCGAGTCGCTGACGCGGGTGCTGCAAACCCTGGCCCCCAGAGGGCAGGTGCAGGGGCTGCGGCTGGGGCAGCGGGAAGGGCGCTGGGGCGTCGATGCCGCCTTGACCAACGTGGCGGTCGACCCGTGGCAGCAAGCGCCGGGCGGTGGCCCGCTGGATGCCTGGGTGCAGGCGCGTGACCTGCGCGGCCGGGTGACTTTCAGCAGTGCGGGCAACAGCGAACTCTACTTCCCGCAGCTCTTCGACGCGCCCATGCAGCTGGGGCATGCCGAGGGCGTGGTGGAGTGGGTCTACGATGGCCCACGGACCATGATCAGCGGGCGTGAGCTGCAAGTCGATTGGGATGGTGCGCGAATCGCGGGCGGCTTCGGCCTGATCACGGGGCAGCAGCGTGGTCAGTTTGGGCTCGACCTCGCATTTGAGAATGTCGATGCCGTAGAGCGCCCGTTAGGCCAATGGCTGCCGCTTGGCGCTTTCGAGCCGGCGCTGCGGGAGTGGTTGCAAAAAGACATCGGTGGCCGGGTGCCGCAGGGGGCGCTCAAAATGAGTCTGCCGTTTGGAGAGCCCGGTAGCGCACCGCCATTCTCTGCCACGCTGGCGCTGCTGGTGCGCGAGGGCTACTTGCCGATTGCTGACGGTTGGCCGCTGCTGGAAGAGGTCGATGGCCGCCTTATATGGCAGGGGGGAGAGCTGAAGGCGCAGGTGACGAGTGCCCAGAGCCAAGGGGTCCAGCTGTCTGATGGAGCCGTCCAGCTGGGTGAAGACAATATGCTGCGGCTGTCGGGGCAATTGCACAGCGATGGCGCCTCCCTGTTGCGCTTTCTCAAGGCCATGCCAGAAGCGGGCGAGTTGCCGCTCGACGAGCTCAGCGCTGAAGGCGTGGTCGACGGCAGCCTGGCGGCGGCGGTGCCTTTGGAGCATCCAGAAGGGCTGTCGCTGGATATCAACGTGGTGCCTTCTCTGGAGGTCGTGCGCTACCAACCGATGCCTGTGTCACTGCGCCAGGTCGAAGGCGAGGTGAGCTGGCAGCAGTCGGGTGAGCAGCGGGCGCTGCTGGGCAATCTGCAGGGGCGTTGGCAAGGTGGGGGGATCCGCGCCGACTTTGATGAAGGTCAGCAGCGGGTGCGGCTCAGTGGTGAGGTGGATAGCGCGGTGCTCTGGGCGCTGGCGGGTATGCCGGACACGGCACAAGAGGTGCTGCGCGGGCGCACGGCCTGGGAAGGCGTGGTGAACTGGGAAGACACCCCGACCTTGAGTGTGCAAAGCCAGCTGGTTGGGCTGACCAGTCAGCTGCCCGAGCCGTTCGATAAACGCGCCGAGCAGCCCTGGCCGTTACGGGTGCGCGCTGATTTTTCCAGTGCCAGAGGAGAGGTGCGGATAGCTGATCTGCTGGCCATGCGTCTGGCGCTCAGAGAGCCAGAAGGTCTGATGGGCGAGGTCGCGCTGGGCAGCGTGGCACCGCTGGTGGAATGGCCCCAGCAGCCAGGCTGGAAAATCGATGCATCGCTAAACACCATTGATCCCTTGGCCTGGCAGCAGGCCTTGTCGCCGCTGTTCGACAATGGGGCGGGTGGTGCGCCGACGTCCGGGGCGTTGCCGACCCTCGAAGCCGTGCTGAGAACCTCCTGCTTGCGTTATCGCGACGAGTGTCTGGGCGCCATGACGGCTTCCGGTAGCGCCGAGACGGACCGGGCACAGCTGCAAATCAACGGTGAGCTGCTCTCCGGTCGTGTGCACTATCAGCCACGGGAGTCGCGCCCACTGGATGTGGTAGTGAGCTATCTGGCCGCTGACCGTTTGCTTGATTTGCCCAGCGAAGAGGCCGCGAGCGAGGCGTCGTCGAGAGAGGTGCCCACGCCGGGCTCCTGGGTCGACGAGATCACTACCGAATACGCCGCCCCAGTCGCTATCCCCGATTGGCTGGCATCCGTACCCAATGGACGGCTGCGACTGGCCGAGCTCAGTGTGGGTGACGGGCTTTATGGCCCCCTGACCGCTTATTGGCAGACCAGCGCTCAGGGGCTTTCCATTGCGCCGGTGGGCCTGACCCTGGGGCAGCTCTCAGCGCGTGGGGAGCTGCATTGGGAGGGTAATCCGGTGACCAGTCGCACCCGCGCTGACCTGACGATTCAGGGCGGCGATCTGGGCACCGCCCTGGAGCGCCTGGGCCAACCCGTGGCCATGCGCAGCCGTACCACCAACGTTGCCGCTGAGCTTGCCTGGCCGGGGGCGCCCTGGCAGTTTGCGCTGGCCCGCGCAGGCGGAGAATTGAGCACGGATATTCGTGACGGGCGCTTCGTGATGCTCGACTCGGCACCTGCACGGCTGGTGGGGCTACTCAATTTCGATAACATTCTGCGCAGGCTGCGGTTTGATTTTTCGGATGTCACCGGGCAGGGAACGGCGTTCGATCGGGTGCATGGCACGGCGGACGTGGCCCAGGGGCAGCTATTGCTGCGTGGCCCCCTACAAATTGATGCCCCTGCCACGACCTTTACGCTGACAGGAAATGTTAACCTCTTGCAGCGCGAACTCGATCAGCGTCTTGGCGTCACACTGCCAGTGAGCCAAAGTCTGCCTATCGCGGCACTCGCGGTGGGTGCCCCCATCGTCGGCGGGGCGCTCTTCATTGCCGACCGACTTTTTGGTGATGCACTGGCGCAGGCCACCACCATCCATTATCGCGTGCGGGGTCCCTGGACCTCGCCGCAGGTTACTTTAGAAGGCCCTCAATGACCGCACACACAAGCGATATAGAGTCTGCAGTTGCCATTTTGCTAACGCCGGGTGGCCTCGATCTGGAAGCCCTGGAGACGGGCCTTGGCTACGCCATGGGCGCAGGCATCGATTATGCCGATCTCTACTTCCAGCGTACCTGGCAGGAGGGGTGGGTGCTGGAAGATGGCGAAGTCAAGGAGGCGAGCTACAACATCGATGGTGGAGTGGGGGTGCGGGCGCTGGCAGGCGAAAAAACCGGCTTTGCCTACTCCAACCAGATTACCGCCGATGCTCTGATGGATACCGGACGCACCGCCTCGGGTATCGTGCGCAGTGGTAAGCAGTTGCCGGGCCAGCGTGTCGTGCCGGTGAGCGCGGCGGCGCGCTATGCGGGTATCGACCCGCTGGCAGGGCTGACCGCTGAAGAGAAGGTGGCCATGCTCAAGCAGGCTGACCGGGTGGCGCGGGCTGCCGACCCCAGTATCAGCCAGGTCAGTGCCTCGCTGTCCGGCACCTACGAAGTCGTGTTGGTACGTGCCAGCGACGGCACTCTGGCGGCGGACGTGCGTCCGCTGGTGCGCTTCAATGTCAGCGTGATCGCCGCCAAAAATGGTCGCCGAGAGCGAGGCAGCGCCGGTGGCGGTGGGCGCTACTCCATGGCGCGCCTGCGCGATGAGGGTGTGGCCGAGCACTATGCCCAGGAAGCCGTGCGCCAGGCGCTGGTCAACCTGGAAGCGGTGGATGCCCCTGCCGGTCAGATGCCGGTGGTGCTGGGCGCTGGATGGCCTGGCATTCTCTTGCACGAGGCGGTTGGGCACGGCCTGGAGGGTGACTTCAATCGCAAGGGAAGCTCGGCCTTCGCCGGGCGAATGGGCCAGCGCGTGGCGGCCAAGGGTGTCACCGTGGTAGACGATGCCACGGTCATGGATAGCCGCGGGGCGCTCAGCGTCGATGACGAGGGCACGCCGGGCCAGTACACCCCTCTGATCGAGGATGGCATTCTCACCGGCTACATGCAGGACAAGCTGAACGCGCGATTGATGAACATGGCGCCAACCGGCAACGCGCGGCGTGAGTCCTTTGCCCACCTGCCGATGCCACGTATGACCAACACGGTGATGCTGGCCGGGCAGGATGCGCCGGAAGACATCATCAAGAGCGTCAAGCGCGGCCTTTACGCGGTCAGCTTCGGTGGCGGGCAGGTAGATATCACGTCGGGCAAGTTCGTGTTTTCAGCCAGCGAAGCCTACCTCATCGAGGATGGGCGCATCACCTCGCCAGTCAAGGGCGCTACGCTGATCGGCAATGGCCCTGAGGCGATGGGGCGGGTATCCATGATTGGCCATGACCTGGCCATGGACACCGGTATCGGCGTGTGTGGCAAGGAGGGCCAGGGCGTGCCGGTGGGCGTTGGGCAGCCCACTCTCAAGCTAGACGAGCTGACCGTCGGTGGCACGCAATCGGGCTAGCCAGGCAGTACAGCTCGTCATGGGGGCGTGCGGATTAGAGTGCCAGGGTGTCGCGCAGGTGTTTGAACAGCTTGCGCGCGCTGGTCGGCGGTTTGCCCTGCTCACGCTCCTTGCGAGCGTTTCGCACTAGCTGGCGCAGGGTCTGGCGGTCGGCATCGGGGTAGTCGGCCAGGAATAGATCGACGGCGTCGTCGCCCTCGTCGACCAGCCGATCACGCCATTTTTCCAGACGATGAAAGGCATGGTCGCGCTGCTCTTTCTCTTGCTCGATGGCATCGAATACCCCCTGGATGGCGGCTAGATCCTCCTTGCGGATCAACTTGCCCACGTACTGCATATGGCGGCGGCGGCCTTCATGGGAGCGGATGCGCGAGGTTTCCTCGATGGCCCGCAACATATCGTCAGACAGCGGAAAACGCGCCCGTTCGGCGGGTTTCATGGCAATCAAGGTTTCGCCAAGCGCCTGAAGAGCATGCATTTCACGCTTGAGCTGGGATTTACTGGGACGCTCTTCCTGCTCGTCAATATCGAGGGGCTCGGGGCGTTGCTTAGGCATACAGACACTCACTGATTTGGATTCGTCGGCAGCATTATATCAGGCTGCGACCATAACATTGATTCGCCAATGCAATTGAGGCGAAAAGGAGACCACATGGCACAGGCATTTGATGCAGCAGCGCAACAGGCGCTACTGGCGCAGCGGGCGGAAGAAGCCCTTGGCCTGGCGAAAACGCTGGGCGCCGATGCCGCTGAAGTAGGCGCCAGTGTCGACCAGGGGGTGGGCGTCAGCGTACGGCTCGGCGAGGTCGAGACCGTCGAGCTTTCCCGTGACCAGGGAATCGCCATTACGGTCTACGTTGGCCAGCGCAAGGGGAGCGCCTCCTCCACCGATGCCAGCAGCGCCTCGCTGCGCGCCACGGTGGAAAAGGCCCTGGCAATTGCGCGTTATACCGGTGAAGACCCTGCTGCCGGGTTGGCAGATGCTGCGCTGATGGCGACCCGGCTGCCGGATCTCAAGGTGCATCACCCGTGGGCGCTCTCGACCGAACAGGCCATCGAGCTGGCGCTGCGCTGTGAACAGGCGGGGCGCAGCGTGGACGGTATTCACCAGTCGGAAGGTGCCTCGTTGTCCAGTGGCGAGGGCGTTCGGGTCTATGCCAATAGCCATGGCTTTCTAGGCACCCAAAAGGGCAGTAGCCATTCGTTGTCATGCATGTTGATTGCCCAGGATGGCAAGGGTATGCAGCGCGATTATGACTACACGTCGGCGCGTAACCCTCTACAGTTGCGTGACCCGGAGGAGGTCGGGCGCGAAGCGGCTGCACGCACCCTGCGACGGCTGGGTTCGCGCAAACCGCCTACCGGTACCTTTCCCGTGCTGTTCGACCCCAGCCTGGCCGCTGGCCTGATAGGGCACCTGATGGGCGCGTTGGCGGGTGGCGCACTATACCGTGAAGCATCGTTCTTGTGTGATCGCCTGGGCAGCCCGCTTTTCCCGGAGTGGATGGGACTGGAAGAACGCCCCATGGAAGTCGGTGCCACCGCCAGTTCGCCCTTCGATGCCGAGGGCGTGCAGACCCGGGATAACCGTTTCATCGAGCAGGGCAGGGTCGCCAGCTACATGCTGTCTGCCTACAGTGCCCGCCGCCTGGGCATGCAGTCGACCGGAAACGCCGGAGGAGCGCGCAACCTGCGTCTTCTGGCCCCGCTGACACCGCGTGATGAGCTGCTGCAGCAAATGGGGCGGGGCATTTGGGTGACCGAGCTGATGGGGCAGGGGGTCAATGGCGTAACGGGGGACTACTCTCGCGGTGCCGCCGGATTCTGGGTAGAAAATGGCGAGGTGCAGTACCCCATCGAAGAGTTCACCATTGCCAGCAATCTCAACACCATGTTCGCTGGCCTGGTGGGCATTGGCGACGATACCGATACGCGGGGCAGCATCCATACCGGCAGCTGGCTGGTGGATGCCATGACGGTGGCGGGCAGCTAACGAGGGTTACTGATCCTCGTCGAAACGTGCGTCGAACAGGGCCTGGATGGCATCCAGGGCCTGGTCGGCATCTTCGCCCTCTGCGGTGATGGTCAGCGAAGTGCCGCAAGGGGCCGCCAGCATCAGCAGCGACATGATGTTGGCGGCATCGGCTTTCTGCTGCTGTTTGTAAACATGAATGCGGGCTGAAAACTGCTGGCCGCACGTGACCAGCTTGGTGGCAGCGCGGGCGTGAAGGCCGCGTTGATTGGTCAGCGTTAAGGTTCTTTCAGGCACTCTGGTTCCTTTTTGCCGAGTGATATCAGGGTGAAGTCGTGTCGCTGGGGGGGATGGAAGAAGCGGCATCGACGGTAGCGGGTAATTCGCTTAGCGTGTACTGCAAGCCCAATTCCCGATGCCTGAGCTGAATGGCGCCAGTGCGCTTGACCAGCGCCTGCGCCAGTTGTTCCACCATGTAGACAGAGCGATGCTGGCCGCCAGTGCAGCCAATGGCCACGGTCATATAGCTACGTTGACTGCTTTGGTAGGCGGGCAGCCACTTGTCCAACCAGGCATGAATATCGTCACGCATGTCATCGACGATGGGGTAGCCGCCCAGGAAGGCCTGAATATTGGCATCGCGTCCGGTGAACTGCCGCAGGCTGGGGTCCCAATAAGGGTTAGGCAGGCAGCGCACGTCAAACACGATATCGGCATCCATGGGTACGCCCCGCTTATAGCCGAAGGATTCAAACGTCAGGGTCAGCTGGTCACGCCGTTGGTGAGCGACCTGATCGGTGATGCGACGGCGAAGATCGTGCACCGAGAGGCGTGACGTGTCGATCAACAGGTCGGCCAGATCGCGAATGTCGAGCAGCGTCTGCTCTTCCTTGTCGATGGCTTCTTCCAGGGTCATGTCACTATCCCGGGTCAGCGGGTGGCGCCGCCGGGTGGCCGAGTAGCGCTCCAGCAGAATGCGTGCGTCCGTGGTCAGGTAGATGACCTGAAAACGGATCTGGCGTTGACGTAGCTCTTCCAGTAGCGCAGGCAACTGCTCCAGCGCCGTGGGCAGGTTGCGCGCATCGATGCTGACCGCCAGGTGAGTTCGCCCCCCTTGCTCGCGCAATTCATCGACCAGCGAGCCCAGCAGCATGGCGGGCAGGTTGTCGATGGCGTAATAGCCAAGATCCTCCAACGCCTGTAGGGCGATGGACTTGCCGGACCCTGAGCGGCCGCTAATGATCACCAGCTGCATAGCGCATCTCTCTTGGGTATCAAAGGGATAGAGGGCTTGCCGTGTGCCTTGCTGCCTGGCAATGGCTGCGCTAGGCAGCCTGCTCGCGAATCTTGTCGGTCAGCAGCTCGAGCAATGCGCGCTGGCTACTGACATTGCGCAGCTGTTGGCGTGTGGCAGCGTCATTCATGATCGTGGCCACCTGCCCCAGCAGGGCCAGGTGCGTGTCATCGGCTTCTTCGGGAACCAACAGCACGAAGACCAGATCGACCGGGTCACCATCGATGGCATCGAAGTCGACGGGCTCGGCTAGCTTGAGAAAGCCAGCAATGGGCGTGCTGCAGTGAGGACTGCGTGCATGGGGGATGGCTACGCCATTGCCGATACCAGTGCTGCCCAGCCGTTCACGGCCAATCAGGCGACTGAAGACTTCCTGACTGTCCAGGCTGGGCGTGTTCTGAGCGATAAAGGTGCTGAAAAACTCCAGCACCCTTTTTTTGCTGCCCCCGGGCACGTCGTACAGCACGCGCTCCGGGGGGAGTATGGTTTCCAACGTCATCGGTTTAACGCACGCCAGCGCCTTGGGCGCGGGCTTGTGCTTTTTCCTTGTGTTTTACCAGCTGACGGTCGATTTTGTCCGCCAGGGCGTCAATGGCCGCGTACATGTCATTATCCTGCGCTTCCGCATGCAGGTCTGCTCCTGCGGCATGCAGCGTGCAAGCCGCTTGCTGGCGCTCCTTTTCGACAGATAAGGTGACCTGGACGGTCGTGATGTTGTCGTAGTGACGCTCAACGCGTTCCAGCTTTTCGTTTACGTAGTCACGCAAGGCGTCAGTCAGTTCAACGTGATGACCAGTGATGTTTACTTGCATTGACGTGCTCCTTATCCATCGGACTGTACTTCGATTGTAACCCTTTTTGGGCCATTGCAAAGCCCTCGCCGCGAGTTTGTTGGGCAAGAGCGTTTAACTAGCGCAAACGGCGTCGCTCGCTCGACGAAGGTATACCCATCGACTCTCGGTACTTGGCGACGGTGCGGCGTGCCACGGTAATGCCACCCTCTTCCAGCAGGGTGACCAGGCGACTGTCGGAGAGTGGCTTGCCTGGCGGCTCGTCCTGAATCAGTTTCTTGATGCGTGCTCGAATGGCCGTGCTAGAGTGGCTGTCGCCGCCCTCCTGGCCGCTGACCTGGCTGGAGAAGAAGTACTTGAGCTCGAAGACCCCGCGCGGGGTATGAATGTATTTCTGGGTGGTGACCCGGGAGATGGTCGATTCATGCATCTCTACCGCTTCGGCGATATCGGCCAGAATCAGCGGTTTCATGGCCTCTTCACCCTGCTCGAGGAAGCCTATCTGGCGGGCAATGATCTCGCGCCCCACGCGCAGCAGCGTGTCGTTGCGGCTCGACAGGCTCTTGATCAGCCAGCGAGCCTCCTGGAGGTGCTCTTTCAAAAACTGGTTGTCCTGGCTCTTGTCGGCGCGCTTGATCAGGCTGGCGTAGTCGGGCTGGATACGTAGCCGAGGCAGCGCTTCCGGGTTGAGTTCCAGATGCCAGCCCTCGTGATCGTGACGTACCACCAGGTCCGGCGTCACATAGCTGTCGTCGGTGACGCCGTAGGCGCTTCCGGGGCGAGGGTCAAGGCTGCGGATTAAACGAATGACATCGTCCAGCTGCTCGTCATCGAGGCTCAGGCGTCGTTTCAGCAGGCGCATGTCGTCCTTGCCCAGCGCTTCGAGAAACTGGCGTACCAGACGCTTGGCGGGCATCAACAGCGGAGTGTCTTCGGGTAGCGCGGCCAGCTGCAGCATCAGGCACTCGCGCAGGTCACGGGCGAACACGCCAGTAGGCTCGAACTGCTGCAGGCGCAGCAAGGTGTTTTCGACCTCGCGTTGGCTCAGGCCATCGTGGCCCTGCGCCTTGAGCCCCTCGCGGATGTCGTTGAGCGGCTGGGTCAGATAGCCGTTGGCATCCAGCGCATCGATGAGGCTCTCGGCAATGGCTTGCTCACGCGCAGAGAAGTCGGTCATGGCCAGTTGCCAGAGCAAGTGCCCGTGAAGGCTCTGCCCGGCCGCCTGGCGCTCGAAGTCCGGGCCTTCGCTACTGCCGCCCGCGCTGCCCATGTCCTGGTAGGTGTCGGACCAGTCGCTGTCCACGGAGAGCTCGTTGGGAATGCTGTCTGCCCACTCGGCTTCCTGAGGCTCGCTGACCGCCTGTTCGCCAAACTCATCCTCCTGTTCGAGCATGGGGTTGGCATCCAGCGCCTGCTGAATTTCTTGACGAAGGTCCAGCGTCGATAGCTGAAGCAGCGCAATGGCCTGCTGCAGCTGAGGTGTCATGGTCAGCTGTGTGCCGATGCGCAGTTGAAGAGAAGCTTTCATGACCATCTGAGAACCACTCGTTAATCAGAAAGCTCCACCCTAGAGCGACTCTCCGTTTGGTGCAAGTGCAATAAGCATGCCACTAAATAAAATGTCTTCGTGGGCCATTATTTAAAGGCGGAAGTCGGCGCCCAGGTAGACGTCGCGCACCTTCTGGTTATTGAGAATTTCCTGGGGGTTTCCACTGGCGATGATGTGTCCGTCGCCAACAATATAGGCAATATCGCAGATATCCAGGGTTTCACGCACGTTGTGGTCGGTAATCAGCACGCCAATATGGCGCTTCTTGAGCGCGCGTATGATCGACTTGATATCGCCCACGGAAATGGGGTCGACGCCAGCAAAAGGTTCGTCCAGTAGAATGAAGGCGGGCTCGGTGGCCAGCGAGCGGGCAATTTCCACCCGTCGCCGCTCGCCGCCCGACAGGCTCATGCCCAGGTTGTCGCGAATATGGGTGATGTGGAAGTCTTCCAGCAGGGATTCGAGCTTCGCTTCTCGGCTATTGCGGTCCAGCTCCCGGCGCGTTTCCAGAATGGCCATGATGTTGTCGGCCACCGACAGCTTGCGAAAGATCGATGCTTCCTGGGGCAGGTAGCCGATACCCGCCAGCGCGCGTTCATGCATGGGCGCCCGGGTCAGGTCGAGATCGTCGATGCCCACCTTGCCAGCATCGGATTTCACCAGGCCGACGATCATGTAGAACGAGGTGGTCTTGCCCGCGCCGTTAGGGCCCAGCAGGCCCACCACGCTGCCCTGGGCAATTTCCAGATTGATATCCTTGACCACGCGGCGGCGTTTGTAGCTCTTGGCCAGATGCTGTGCATGGAGTGTCTTGACCGCTGCGGTGTCGGGGGTCATCGCTGTCACGGGGCGTCCTCTCGCTATTGTTCGGGCTGCAGGGTCATGCGGATGCGCTGTGGCGAACTGCCGCTGACATCAGAGCGCGCTTGCACCACCCCGCGGTCGATGAAGTATTCGAGCCGTCCCCCCTGGAAACGATCCCCTTGCTGGGTCAGTTCGGCCTGGTCGATGAGCTCGACGCGGCGTTCGGACACGTGGTAGACGATGCGCCGCGCCCAGCCTTCCATGGGCGTCGTCTGGTCTTCCAGTTGATTGCGCAGGTAGGCACGCTCGCCCGTGGCGACGGCCCGGGAGAGTTCGCCGGCCTGGTTGCGGTGAATTTCGACACGCTCTCCCCGCAGCTGCATTTCACCCTGACGAATATCGACATTGCCAGAGTAAACCGCCGTGCCCGCGCGCTGGTCCAGGTCCAGGCGGTCGGCCTCTACTTCGATAGGGGCCTGTTGTTGAGCAGTAGCAGGCAGCGCGCCTACGACTACCATGGGAACGGCAAGGGCGAGCAGTGCCGTACGAAGCAGGGCGTTCATGGCGACTCCTGAGAAGAGTGGGGGGCGGGCGGATGCACGCCGCGCACGTTATTGATCAAGCTGACACGACTATCGTCCAGCCAGACATCCATACGGGATGCCTCGATACGTTGGGGCGGCTGCTGCAGCACTACGGGGGTATCGCTCCAGGCATGACGTGCCAGGCCATCATAATGCAGCAGGTCGGTATCCAGCTGCCAGCCTTCGTCTGGTGCCAATAGCCGTGCCGATCCGGCCAGCGTCAGCGCCTGGGTGTCCGTGTTCAGGGTACCGGTATCGGCAACCGCCAACCACTCACGCTGTTCACTATCGAACAGCGTGGCGCGCGGTGACGTGACGTTGGTCATCGCCGCTTGCGGGGTATGTACCAGTCGCGGCGCGACCAGCGACTGTTGCAGAGTGCCATCTTCACCAAACAGAGTGATCTCGGCATTCTCCAGCACGTGTCCGGGCTCCTGAGCCTGAGCCTCAGGATCTACCTCGCGCTGCTGGGGCGCGCGGGGGTCCAGCCAAACCAGCAGTCCCCCCAGGGTGATGACCAGCCCCGTCAGCCAGACGCGCTTTTTCACCCTGATGCCCATTCAGGTGGAGCCGTGTAGGTAAGTGTCGAGCACGGCGTCCCAGTGCCCCTGGCTGGTCAGCAGCGTGTCGCAAATTTCGCGAACGGCGCCATGTCCGCCCAGACGGTCGGTAATCCAGTCGGCGTGGGTATGCATGTAGTCCGGTGCGTTGGGGACGGTGATGCCGACGCCCGAGCGTTTGATCGGCGCCAGGTCCGGGAGGTCATCGCCGCAGAAGGCGACCTGCTCCAGGGTGATGCCGAGCCGCTGGCAGAGCCCGCGCAGGGTGGCGAGCTTGTCTTCACAGCCTTGATGAACATGGCTGATGCCCAGCGCTGCGGCGCGCTGGCTCACCATGGGCGAGTCACGGCCGGTAATCAGCGCGACATGGATGCCGACGCGCTTGAGCAGCTTCAAGCCGTGGCCATCCTGGGTATGAAAGGCCTTGATTTCGACGCCGTCGGCCTGGAAGTAAAGGCGACCATCGGTCAGCACGCCGTCCACATCCAGGGCCAGCAGTTTTACACGGCGTATACGATCTAAAAGTGCGTCAGGTAGGGCCATAGAGCCTCCGTATCATCAATCATTGGATCATGGGTTAGATAACGCCGCTTGCCAGCAGGTCATGCATGTGCAGCGCGCCAATCGGGCGCTGCTGTTCATCGACCACGGCCAGCGCCGTGATACGACTATCTTCCATTATACGCACGGCTTCGGCCGCCAGGACGTCGGGGCCGATGCGTTTGCCGGGCCGCGTCATGACGTCGTCTACCTTGACGTCGCGCAGGTCGTGAAACTGGTCCAGCGTGCGGCGCAGGTCGCCGTCGGTATAGACCCCGGCAAGCCGACCCTCATTGTCGATGACACAGGTAAAGCCGAGCCCCTGGCGCGTAATTTCCAGCAGGGCATCGCGCAGCGGGCTGCCCAGCGCCACCCGAGGCAGCCGCGCGCCGTCGTGCATCAGGTCGCGTACCCTTAGCAGCAGGCGTTTGCCCAGGCTGCCGCCGGGGTGTGACAGGGCGAAGTCTTCGGCTGTGAAGCCACGTGCTTCCAGCAGTGCGACCGCCAGCGCGTCACCCAGCGCAAGCGCTGCCGTCGTCGAGCTGGTGGGGGCCAGATCCAGAGGGCAGGCTTCTCGCTCGACGCCGCTGTCCAGGTGGGCCTCGGCATGGCGTGCCAGGGTGGAGTCCGGGCGCCCCGTCATGCTGATCAAGGGGGTTCCCAGGCGCTTGAGCAGCGGCAGCAGGGCGGTGACTTCGGCGGTTTCACCCGAGTTCGACAGGGCCAGCACCACATCGCCCCGGGTAATCATGCCGAGGTCGCCGTGGCTGGCTTCGCCGGGGTGAACGAAGAACGCGGGCGTGCCGGTACTGGCCAGGGTGGCTGCCAGCTTGCCGGCGATATGGCCGGATTTGCCCATGCCGGTCACCACCACGCGACCCTTGCAAGCCAGGATAAGCTGGCAGGCGCGGTCGAAGCTCTCGTCCAGCTTGGCTTGCAAACCACCAATGGCCGCTTGCTCTATCTGCAGTGTCCGCAGCGCGCTTTCACGCAGTAAGCTGGGTGGGGTGGGAGATTGGGGCATGGTCGGTCTCGTTCTCGTCATCACGGTTGATAGCCTTCAAGAATAACACCTTGCGGCGGCTTTTAGCCAAACTGCGGGCAGGCGCTGGGCAGCAGGCCAGGTGCGCGTGGCTGTTCCTGTGGGTAGCGTTAGGATACGATGTTCGATAATATTTCGAAAACACTGTTTTTTAAACCGCCGGGGAGGGCCTGAAAGGCCTGCACTGGCGAGCGAGCGAGGGGTGTGATGCCCATGACGGATATGCCCTTTATCCAAGTGGAAGATGTGTACTTTTCCCGCGGCGACCACGATATCTTTCGTGGCGTGAGCATGAGCATTCCGCGTGGCAAAGTCACTGCTATCATGGGGCCCAGCGGAACCGGCAAGACCACCCTGTTGAAATTGATCGGTGGGCAACTGGTGCCTGATCGGGGGCGCGTGCTGATCGATGGGCAGGACGTGCATCGGCTGTCTCGCAAGGCGCTGTTTGCGCTGCGTAAACGAATGGGCATGCTGTTTCAGAGTGGCGCGCTGTTTTCCGATCTGGATGTCTTCGAGAACGTGGCTTTTCCACTACGCGTGCATACCGACCTGCCCGATACCATGATTCGTGATCTGGTGTTGATGAAGCTGCAGGCCGTGGGCCTGCGCGGCGCGCGGCACCTGTCGCCCGCCGAGCTTTCGGGGGGCATGGCCCGCCGGGTGGCGCTGGCACGGGCCGTGGCGCTGGACCCGGAGCTGATTCTCTATGATGAGCCCTTTGTGGGCCAGGACCCTATTTCCATGGGCGTACTGGTGCAGCTTATCAAGCGCTTGAACCAGGCCATGTCGCTGACCTCTGTAGTGGTTTCCCATGACATCAAGGAGACCTTGAGCATTGCCGACTATCTCTACCTGATCGCCGATGGCCAGGTGGTGGCGCATGGCACGCCGGCGTCGCTGGATGTCAACGAGGACCCCAGAGTCAGTCAGTTCATGCATGGTGAGCCGGACGGCCCTGTGCCGTTTCACTATCCTGGCAACACCCTTTACCGAGACATTCTCGGTCACGATCCAGCAAGCGGGGCAGGGTAAATGCAGTCAAGACTCTTACAGTGGGTAGCGCCCATCACGCGATTGGGGCGCAAGGGATGCGAGATGGTCGAAGCGCTGGGGCGCGCGGCCGTTTTTCTGGCGCAGTCGGCGGTGGGCGTGCCCTCCCGTGAAGGGTGGGCTCTGTGGCTTCGTCAAATGCATTTTGTCGGCGTGCTTTCTCTGGCTATCGTGCTGGTGTCCGGGCTGTTCATCGGCATGGTGCTGGCGCTTCAGGGCTACACCATTCTGGTGGACTTTGGTGCCGAGCAGGCGTTGGGGCAGATGGTGGCGCTGTCGTTGCTGCGGGAGCTGGCGCCGGTGGTGGCAGCGCTGCTTTTTGCAGGGCGGGCTGGTTCGGCGTTGACCGCCGAAATTGGTTTGATGAAGGCCACCGAACAGTTGACCAGCATGGAAATGATTGGCGTCGACCCGCTGCGTCGCGTAGTGGCCCCGAGGCTTTGGGCCGGGTTCGTGGCGCTGCCGATTCTCACCGTGGGATTCAGTGTGGTGGGTATCTGGGGCGGCTATCTGGTGGGCGTCGAGTGGCTGGGCGTTTTCGAAGGCTCTTACTGGAGCAACATGCAGTCCAGCGTCTCGTTCATCAACGATGTCGGTAACGGCATGATCAAGAGCCTGGTGTTTGCCCTGGTGGTGACCTGGATCGCCGTGTTCCAGGGCTATGATCTGATTCCCACGTCCGAAGGCATTTCTCGGGCGACCACTCGTACGGTGGTGTACTCATCGCTGGCGGTGCTGGGGCTGGATTTCGTTTTAACCGCCGTCATGTTCGGCGGCCTTCAATAGCTGGGGTGGTGTCATGAAGCGCAGTAAAACCATGGAGTTTGGCGTTGGCCTGTTCATGTTGGCGGGGATCATCGGCCTGGTCTTTCTGGGGCTGAGAGTCAGCGGTTTGACGCTTTCGGGCGCGTCTGACACGTTCCGTCTGGAAGCCAACTTCTCCAATATCGGCGGCCTCAAGCCGCGTGCCCGCGTCACCATGGCGGGCGTGACCGTTGGACGTGTCGAGGCCATCGAGCTGGACCGAGAGTGGTACGACGCACGCGTGGTACTGAGCCTGAACAGTGACCTGGAAGGCCAGCTTTCCCAGGATACCACGGCGGCCATTCTGACGGCGGGGCTGCTGGGCGAGCAGTACATTGGTCTGAGTGTGGGCGGCGCCCCGGAGGTGCTACAGGATGGTGACACGATTCGCGATACGCAATCCGCGCTGGTGTTGGAAGAACTTATTCAGCAGTTCGTGTCCAATATGGTCAGCAACTAAGCGTCAATGGTGATGGTGCCAGATTATAGAGGTGTAACGATGCAGAAAATGACAGTGATTTTTTCCCGGTGGGTTGCCCTTGCCATGCTGTTGATGGCCTTGCCTGCCTTGGCCAAGGCGCAATCTCAATCGCCCGAACAGATGATTCGCAACAACATCGACGAATTCATGGCGCAAATCGAAGGGCGTGAAGACTATTACGCCAATAACCTCGATGAGCTGAAGGCACTGGTCAACGATAGCCTGGATGATATTGCCGATTTCCGTTACATCGGCGCCAGCGTCATGGGCAGTTACTTCCGCAACGCTACGCCAGAGCAGCGCAGCCGCTTTGCGGATGTCTTCCGCCAGACGCTGATCGATACCTACACGCGTGGTCTGGTGACCTTCGACTACGATGAGCTGCGTGTGTTGAGTCAGCAGCGTGCCCAGCGTCACGAAGATCAAGCCAGCGTCGATATGGAAGTGGTGGCCAACAACGGCCAGGTCTACCCGGTCACCTACAGCCTGCGGCTGGCCAATGGTGAGTGGCGTGTGGTCAACGTGATCGTCAATGGCATCAACCTGGGTCTCACGTTCCGCAATCAGTTCGATCAGGCCATGCGTGAAAACAATCGCGATTACGATGCGGTCATTCGTGGCTGGTCGCCGGACATCGGCGTCGAAGAGCTGGAGCAAGGGGGCGATGCGTGAGCACGCTGCTCGACCGCCCGAATGTCTCGCTGGCCGAGCAACCGGATGGGTTGGTGGTGTCCGGTGACTTGAGCATGAACGCCGCCGCCGATGTGGCGGCGGCGGGGGTAAGCTGGCTGCGAACCACCCGTTCCACGTCGGTTCAGTTCGACTTCAGCGGTGTCGATGTTGCCAGTAGCGCTGCCTTGAGCGTGATGTTCGAGTGGCTGCGAGCCAGCCAAGCCAGGCAGTTGCCGGTGAGCGCGATCGTGCTATCGCCGCCGCTCCAGCGTCTGGCGACGCTGGCAGAGCTGGAGCCCTTGATAGCTCAGCACAGCCCCGTGCAGTAATCCTTCTCCATAAAGCAGCCTGCGGGCTGCTATCTTCTCTTTGGCATGCCGCCAGCATCGCCAAGCGTGATGCTTTTCTTTATCATGTGGCTTTTCCGCACATTCTTTTCGACCCCAAAGGAGTTTCCTGGCTTATGCAACCCAACGAGGTCAAAGCACTGCTTGAATCCCGCATCGATGGGTGTGAGTTTCACATCCAGGGAGAAGGCTGCAATTTTCAGGTGATTGCGGTTGGCGAAGCCTTTGAAGGTCTTTCACCCGTAAAGCGCCAGCAGCTGGTCTACGCCGCGCTGAGTGATGAAATCGCGTCCGGTGCCCTCCACGCTATCAGCATCAAAACGTTTACCCCGACGCAGTGGCAAACTGCATCGCAAAGTGCTGAGTAACGGCCTGCCCATGGATAAGCTGATTATTACCGGCAACGGTTGCGTTGACGGAGAAGTGTGGGCCAGTGGCGCCAAGAACGCGGCGCTGCCCATTCTGTGTGCCAGCCTGTTGGCCGATGGCCCTGTCGTGATCGGCAATTTGCCGCACTTGCAGGATATCACCACGACGCTGGAGCTGTTGGGCCGGATGGGCGTCGAGCCCGTCATGGGCGAGAAGCTGAGCATTCAGTTGGACGGCTCTCAAGTGACTCAGTGCCATGCGCCTTACGAGCTGGTCAAGAAAATGCGCGCCTCGATTCTGGTACTGGGCCCGTTGTTGGCGCACTTCGGCAAGGCCGACGTCTCGCTGCCTGGCGGGTGTGCCATTGGTTCGCGCCCAGTGGATCTGCATCTGCGTGGTCTGGAGGCCATGGGTGCCGAAATCCACGTGGAGGCGGGCTATATTCGTGCGCGCGTAGAGGGTCGCCTCAAGGGGGCGACGATCTTCTTCGATACGGTGACCGTGACGGGCACCGAGAACCTGCTGATGGCCGCGACCCTGGCCGATGGCCGTACCGTTCTTGAAAATGCTGCCCGTGAGCCCGAGGTCGTGGACCTTGCCGAGTGTCTGATCAAGATGGGCGCGAAGATCAGGGGGCATGGCACCGATACCATCATCATCGATGGGGTGCCTTCCCTGCACGGCTGTGAACACGATGTGATGCCGGACCGTATCGAAACCGGAACGTTTCTGGTGGCGGCTGCCATGACCGGTGGGCGCGTCAAGGTCAAGCGTACTCGTGCCGATATCCTCGAGGCAGTGCTGGCCAAGCTGGAAGAGGCCGGTGCCGAGATCACCAGTGGTGACGACTGGATCGCGCTGGATATGCATGGCAAGCGCCCCAAGGCCGTCAATATTCGTACCGCGCCTTATCCGGCATTTCCCACCGACATGCAGGCGCAGTTCGTGGCCATGAATGCGGTGGCAGAAGGGCACTCTCGCGTGGTGGAGACGATCTTCGAAAACCGTTTCATGCACGTGCAAGAGCTCAATCGCATGGGGGCCAATATCGTGCTGGAGGGCAACGCTGCCCTCATCAAGGGCGTCGACAAACTGTCCGGTGCGCCGGTCATGGCCACGGACTTGCGCGCCTCGGCGTCTCTGGTGATCGCGGCCATGATGGCCGAAGGCGAGACGCTGGTAGACCGCATCTACCATATTGATCGCGGCTATGAATGCATCGAGGAAAAACTTCAGCTGCTGGGGGCGAAGATTCGTCGCATCCCCGGCTAAGCCATGTGACCAACCATTGGCCTTACACCATGAGTAAGCAATTGATCCTGGCCCTCTCGAAAGGGCGTATTCTGGACGAGACACTGCCGCTGTTGGCAGATGCGGGTATTACACCCGCCGAAGACCTGAGCAAGAGTCGCAAGCTGCTGTTCGACACCAACCTGCCGGATGTGAAGCTGGTCATCATTCGCGCCACCGATGTACCGACCTATGTACAGTTGGGGGCCGCCGACGTGGGCGTGGCGGGCAAGGATGTACTGCTGGAGCATGGTGCCGAGGGGCTGTACGAGCCGCTGGATCTGGACATTGCCCGCTGCAAGCTGATGACGGCAGGCGTGACCGGGCAGCCCCCGGCGCGAGCCCGTCGCCGGGTAGCGACCAAATTCGTCAACGTGGCGCGCCGCTACTACGCCGAGCAGGGCATTCAGGCAGAGGTGATCAAGCTGTACGGCGCCATGGAGCTGGCGCCGTTGATGAACCTCGCCGACGAGATCGTCGATATCGTCGATACCGGCAATACGCTGCGTGCCAACGGCATGGAGCCGAGGGAGTTGATTGCCCATATCAGCACCCGCCTGGTAGTTAACAAGGCGGCCATGACCATGAAGCATGATCGTATCAAACCGCTACTGGCGCGTTTGGAAAGTGCCGTAAAGCAACGTCAATTGCTGCCTGCCGAATGACACGAGGTTCGCCATGAGTGAGACAACCACTGCCACCATTGCTCGGCTCTCTACCACTGAGCCGGGCTTCCACCGTCAGCTGGATGCGCTGCTGGACTGGGAGGGCGTGTCCGATAGCGCCGTGCAGGCCCGTGTCGATGAAATACTGGCGGACGTCAAACAGCGCGGTGATCAGGCCGTCATCGATGCCACCAACCGCTTCGATCGGCTGGCCGTCGACTCCATGGAGCAATTGCGCCTGTCGCCCGAGCAGTTGAAAACAGCGTATGAGGGGCTGCCGTCGGAACAGCGTGAAGCGCTGGCCGTGGCAGCGGAGCGCATTCGTCGTTACCACGAGCGGCAGAAGCCGGAGTCCTGGCAGTATCAAGAGGCCGATGGCACGGTGCTGGGACAAAAGGTGACGCCACTGGACCGCGCTGGTATCTATGTGCCGGGCGGCAAGGCGGCCTATCCTTCTTCGGTGCTGATGAATGCGATACCCGCCCACGTGGCTGGCGTGCGTGAGATCGTCATGGTGGTGCCGACCCCTGACGGTGTGCTGAACGATCTGGTGCTGGCGGCGGCACACCTGGCCGGTGTCGATCATGTCTTCACCATCGGTGGGGCGCAGGCAGTTGCAGCCTTGGCTTATGGCACCCAGAGCGTACCCCGTGTCGACAAGATCGTGGGCCCCGGCAATATTTACGTGGCCACCGCCAAGCGTGCGGTCTTCGGGCAGGTAGGTATCGACATGATTGCCGGGCCGTCAGAAATCATGGTGGTCTCCGATGGGCAGACCGACCCTGATTGGTTGGCCATGGATCTGTTCTCCCAGGCTGAGCATGATGAAGATGCCCAGGCGATTCTGGTCAGTTGGCACGCCGAGCACCTGGATGCCGTCGCGGCTTCCATCGAACGACTGCTGCCTACGCTGGAGCGCGAGGAGATTGCGCGTGCTTCGCTCAAGCGCCGGGGGGCGCTGATTCTCTGTCAGCACCCGGCCGACGCCGTCGAGATGATCAATCGCATAGCGCCGGAGCACCTGGAGCTTTCCGTGGCCGAGCCCGAGGCGTGGCTAGAGGAGATCCGCCATGCAGGCGCCATCTTCATGGGGCGTCATACGTCGGAGGCCCTGGGTGACTACTGCGCGGGCCCCAATCACGTACTGCCGACGTCCGGCACGGCGCGCTTCTCGTCACCGCTGGGGGTTTATGACTTCCAGAAGCGCTCTTCGATCATTCACTGCTCTCCTGAAGGAGCGTCCGAACTGGGCAAAGTGGCGTCGGTCCTCGCCCGAGGCGAATACCTGACGGCCCATGCACGCTCGGCCGAGTATCGTATTCGCAGCAAGTAAGGTATGGGGGAGCGGCTTCAGGAGCCGCTCTGCCGATCTTCGGACGTCGCATTGGTGGGCACGGGGCGCTCGCCCACTTCCAGGGTGACCTCCATGCGCTCACCGCTGCGCACGATGGTCAGCGGTAGCCTGGTGCCCGGTGGGATGGAGGCAATCTCGCTCATGGTGGCGCGTGCATCCATGATCACCTGGTCATCGATGGAGAGCAGCACATCGCCAGGCTGAAGCCCTGCCTCCGCTGCTGGCCCACCGCTGACCACGCCGGCCACGATGACGCCTTGGGGAGTACGTAACCCAAACGAGGCGGCCAGTTCCCGCGATAGCGCCTGAGCCTCGATGCCCAGCCAGCCACGAATCACCCGGCCGCGGGTGACCAGTTCGTCGAGGATGCTGTGGGCAAGGTTGGCCGGAATGGCGAAGCCTATTCCCTGTGAGCCTCCCGAGCGTGAAAAGATCGCCGTATTGATGCCTACCAGTGCACCGTCAGGGTTGACCAGTGCTCCGCCTGAGTTGCCCGGGTTGATGGCCGCGTCGGTTTGGATGAAATCTTCATAGGCATTCAACCCCAGGTGGCTGCGCCCCGTGGCGCTAATAATGCCCATGGTCACTGTCTGGCCAACCCCAAAGGGGTTGCCTATTGCCAGCGCCACATCGCCCACGGCCACTTCCTTCGAGTCAGCCAGTTCGATCACAGGTAGGTTGTCCAGTTGAATGCGCAACACTGCCAGATCGCTTTCCGGGTCGGTGCCAATCACTTGAGCCAGTGTTTCGCGGCCGTCGCGCAGCGCCACTTGTATCTGGTCGGCGCCGCTGATCACGTGATGATTGGTAAGCACATAGCCGTCGTCACTGACGATGACCCCGGAACCCAGGCTGGACAGCATGCGTTGGTGGGTCGTGGCGTCGTCACCGCCGAAAAATTGCTGGAAGAACGGGTCAGACATCAGCGGGTGCTGGTCCCGCGACACGATGCGCGACGAATAAATGTTGACCACCGCTGGCGCGGCCTGGTTGACGGCGTTGGCGTAGCTGGCAGGCCCCTGGCTACGCGTAAGTGGCGCGGCCTGGCGTATTTCGGGGGCGGGCCGGTTGGCCGTCGACTCGCTATTGGTCGCGACCAGCGCTGGCTGGGGCTCTACGCTGGCAGGGGGAGATTGACGAAACGGGTTGGGAATCTGTTGAGGGAAGGCCAGCAGAATGACTGCGGCCAGCAGAAGGCCCGTGGTAATGGGCCAGAGATAGGGCAGCACAAGGCGGTGCATGCAAGCATTCCTCAGCGGATGGCGGTCTTCAGCAGGTCGCGAGGTTCGCGATAACGTGCAGCGAGTTTACAATGGAGGTTATGGTAACACTTAACGCCTCGCTTCCCCACGGGGCAGTGGCAACAATTAAGGAGACCACGTGAACCATCGCGATCAACTCGTCGCTGCATGTGACCACCAGCTCCGCGCTGGTCAATTCAAGGATTACACCATCAATGGCCTGCAAGTCGAGGGGCGAGAGACGGTTCGGCGGGTCATGACCGGCGTGACGGCCTGCCAGGCGTTGCTCGACGAGGCGGTGGCCTGGCAGGCGGATATGGTGCTGGTACATCACGGCTATTTTTGGAAGAACGAGCCAGTAGCGATTACCGGGATGAAGCAGAAGCGCATCAAGACGCTGATGGACCACGACATGAGTTTGCTGGCGTATCACCTGCCGCTGGATGCCCATGCAGAGCTGGGCAATAACGCCGAATTGGCGCGGCGCCTGGGATGGAAGGTCGAGGGGTGTCTGGACGGCGAGCTGGGCGAAGGGTTGCTGTGGTCCGGGCGTCTGGTGACGCCGCAGCCGCTGACCACGTTGGCCGATCAGTTGAGCCATGCCCTTCAGCGTCAGGCGCTGGTCGTCGAGGCGCCGCTGGCGGGGCCAGTGGAGCGAATTGCCTGGTGCACGGGTGGGGCCCAGGACATGATCACGGCTGCCCACCAAGCAGGTGCTCAGGTATTCGTGTCAGGGGAGATTTCCGAACGCACTACGCACCTGGCGCGTGAGCTGGGTATTCATTACATCGCGGCAGGGCACCATGCTACCGAGCGTTACGGGGTGCAGGCCTTGGGCGAGTGGTTGGCGAGCCAGTTCGATGTCGAGCATCGTTTCGTGGATATCGACAACCCGGCCTGACTCGGAGAAAAGTGACGTGCGACCAGGGCGCTCAGGGGCGCCCTGGTGAGCGTAGATCAGTAGCGTGGGGGTTGCGCAAGCGTATCGCTGTCTGATTTCTGATGCTCTTTCAGCCCGAAGTCTTCGGAAAGCGTGCCGTTCTTGCCAGCCGCGTAATCGCGGGGCATGGCAAGGTCGGCATCGTTTTCTGCCGTGGCCGCTGCTTTGTGATGGGAGGCCTTGACGCTGGTGAGCTGCCATTGAGCCGCCTCGTCGGCGATCTGGGCTTCGATTTGGTCCGCCTCCTGACGAATGCTGTCAAGACGTTGCTGGATGCCCGTCAGGCTGCTGCCCATGGCTTGTTTAAGTTCCGCGATCTTGTGCTCGCGCTCCAGTAGCGTTTGCTTCAGCGCAGCCATGTCTTTCTCGCTCTTGCTGAACAGGCGATAGCAGGCAAGGCCAATGAGAAAGCCAACGACGAGACCTACAACGGCAAAAATGATTGGCGAGCTTGCTTCCACGGTATTCTCCCTGATAGTGGTGCGCGCCATGTCATCGATGGCATGGCGTCACCGATCGCATGGCTGCATGGTCAGCCCCATTATAGGCGCGTCACGGCTGGTTGGGTCAATCCGCTCATGCGCTTAGCGCTCAGTCGGCGTATAATTAGGCTCTTTTTATCGGTCAGGCCGGTGCTCGGCGGATGTGCAGGTGCGCGTCGATGCATACGCCTGGCTACGCGCTGCGGGAGCATTTTAATGTCATCAGTATCTGCACGTCAGGCGTCTGAACACCCCCATCGCTTGACGCCACTGGAGCGTTATCAGCAGGATTTGACGCGCAGTGACTTTCAATACGACCCGGCTCAGGAGCAGGCGGTCAAGCATCTTCAGCGTCTTTACGATGACCTGCTGTCGACCACCACCACCGTGCCCAAAGCAGTGGTCGCCAGTAAAGGCTTGAAGGCGAAGATGGCGGGGCTGCTGGGCAAGCGCAGCGAGCCAGACAAGCCCCCGGTGCCCCAGGTGAAGGGGCTCTACTTTTGGGGTGGGGTCGGACGTGGCAAGACCTACCTGGTGGATACGTTTTATGACGCCTTGCCCTTCCCTGAAAAAATGCGCACGCACTTTCATCGGTTCATGCAGCGGGTGCATAACGAGCTGACGCACTACAAGGGCGAGAAGAACCCGCTGACGCTGATTGCCGGCAAGTTTGCAACCGAAGCCAGGGTGATCTGCTTCGACGAATTTTTCGTCAAGGACATCACGGATGCCATGATCCTGGCCAATCTCATGGAGGCGCTGTTCGAGCGTGGTGTCGTGCTGGTGGCGACCTCCAATATCGTGCCCGACGATCTCTACAAGGATGGTCTGCAGCGCGCTCGGTTCCTGCCCGCCATCGAACTGGTCAATCGCCACTGTGACGTCGTGAATGTAGACTCCGGCATCGATTATCGGTTACGGGCGCTGGAGCGTGCGGAGATCTTCCATGCGCCGCTGGATGAGGCTGCCGACCAGGAGCTGGCGCGCAGCTTCAAGGAGATTGCCGGTCATGCGGGAGAAGAGGGCGCGCCGCTGGAAATCAACCATCGAGTATTGAAGACGCGTCGACTTCATGAGGATGTCGTCTGGTTCGAATTTGCCGAACTGTGCGATGGGCCGCGTAGCCAGAACGACTATATCGAGCTTGCTCGAGAGTTTCATAGCGTGCTGGTGGCCAATGTGCCGCGCATGGATGCCAAGAGCGACGATCAGGCGCGCCGCTTCATCAATATGGTGGACGAGTTTTATGATCGGGGCGTCAAGCTCTTGATGTCGGCAGAAGTGCCCGTCGAGTCGCTTTACAGTGATGGCAAGCTAACGTTTGAATTTCAGCGGACGCTGTCGCGCTTGCAGGAGATGCAGTCGCGGGAGTATCTGGCGCTGCCGCACAAACCCTGAGCGCCTCTGTTGCCTGAGTGCGATGCCAGGGGCGTGCGAGAAAAGTAAAGATGGCACTTAACTTGTCCACTCTCTTACTGTAGAATGCCGCCTCGCTGTACGTTGTAGCTGTTTTCTGGCTGCAACCAAAAAGAATAGGGATGGTGCTTCGCTACTGTATAGCGTTAGCTACCCAACACACTTAATCTGGTGATTTCATCCATGAAGACGTTCAGTGCTAAGCCGCAGTCCGTCCAGCGCGACTGGTATGTTGTCGACGCTACGGACAAAACGCTCGGTCGTCTGGCAACCGAGATTGCTCGCCGCCTGCGTGGCAAGCATAAGCCCGAATTTACCCCTCACGTTGATACCGGCGACTACATCGTTGTCATCAATGCCGAGAAAGTCCAGGTGACCGGTAACAAGGCGAAGGCCAAGACCTACTACCGCCACACTGGCTACCCGGGCGGTCTGCGCTCCATGACCTTCGACAAGATGCTGGATCACGCTCCCGAGCGCATCATCGAGTCTGCTGTCAAGGGCATGCTGCCGAAAGGCCCGCTGGGTCGCGCCATGTATTCCAAGTTGAAAGTGTACGCCGGTGCCGAGCATCCGCATGCTGCCCAGCAGCCGCTTGAACTGAACATCTGAGGAAATCTTCGCCATGACACAGCAGTATTACGGTACCGGGCGCCGCAAGACTTCCACCGCTCGTGTGTTCCTGAAGCCGGGCTCCGGCAAAATCACTGTCAACAACCGTGAACTCGACGAGTACTTCGGTCGCGTTACCGGCCGCATGGTTGTTCGTCAGCCCCTCGAGCTGACCGAGACCCTGAACCAGTTCGACGTGTATGTGACCGTCGAAGGTGGTGGTGGCTCTTCACAGGCTGGCGCCATCCGTCACGGCATCACGCGTGCCCTGATGAACTATAACGAAGACCTGCGCCCGACTCTGCGCGCTGCTGGCTACGTCACTCGTGACGCACGTCAGGTAGAGCGTAAGAAAGTCGGCCTGCGCAAGGCGCGTCGTCGTCCGCAGTTCTCCAAGCGTTAATTTTACGCTATGCGGCAAAAACGCCCAGGTCCAGGACCTGGGCGTTTTTTATTGGAATATCAAAAAATTATAGTACCTGTACCACCATGGTCCGGGGCGGTTGTTCTTGTGCAGAGCGCTTTGTTTTTTTAACATAGGGCGTATTTGATATTCGTCGCCGCAAGACGCCTTTGCGGCGAAACGGGTAAGCTGATGGGAGAAACCAGAAATGGCAGATAACGGCGTAAACAAAGGCCGGCGCCGTTTCCTCGTGGGCGCCACCTCCGTTGTGGGGGCGGTGGGCGCTGTCGGGGTTGCGGTCCCCTTTGTGGCATCCTGGCAGCCTAGTGCCAGTGCGTTGGCGGCCGGTGCGCCGGTTCGAGCTAACTTTTCCAAGCTCGAACCGGGGCAGCGTGTCACCATCGAGTGGCGTGGGCGGCCGGTATGGATCATCAACCGTACGCCTGAGATGGTCGAGCGTACAGAGAGCCTGGATCCGTCTCGCTTGCGGGATCCGGAATCCGAGGAGGAGCAGCAGCCTGCCTACATCACTGGCCCGTTGCGCTCTGTGCGCCCCGAGGTCGGTGTCATGGTTGGCGTGTGCACCCACCTGGGTTGCTCTCCGTTGTACCGTCCCGAGCCTGAGGCCGCAGTCACAGACAACTGGCCGGGCGGTTTCTTCTGTCCTTGCCATGGCTCGTACTTCGATCTCGCCGGACGCGTCTTCAATAACGTACCTGCACCCTCCAACCTTGAAGTGCCGCCCTATCGTTTCGAGGGTGAGGACATCATCGTTGGTGAAGACGAGGAGGCCGCGTAATGGGTAATCCTAATCGAGTCAAGGCTGAACGCGGCATCATGCGCTGGGTGGACGACCGCTTCCCCGCAACGCAAATGATGCAAGACCACCTCACCAGGTACTACGCACCGAAGAACTTCAACTTCCTCTACATCTTTGGTGTATTGGCGTTGCTGGTGCTGGTCAACCAGATTCTGACCGGTGTCTGGCTGACCATGAGCTACAACCCCACGTCGGAAGGCGCTTTCCGCTCTGTGGAATACATCATGCGTGACGTCGAGTACGGCTGGATCATCCGCTATATGCACTCGACCGGCGCCTCTGCCTTCTTTGTCGTCATTTACATGCATATGTTCCGTGCATTGATGTACGGATCATACAAGGCCCCGCGCGAGCTGGTCTGGATCTTCGGCATGGCCATCTATCTGCTGCTGATGGCAGAGGCTTTCATGGGCTATCTGTTGCCCTGGGGTCAGATGTCCTACTGGGGTGCTCAGGTCATCATCTCGCTGTTCGCGACCATCCCTGGTATCGGCCCGGATCTGGCGCAGTGGATTCGTGGTGACTTCCTGATTTCTGGAATCACGCTGAACCGCTTCTTTGCCCTGCACGTGGTGGCGCTGCCTATCGTGATCCTGGCACTGGTGGTGCTGCATATCATTGCACTGCACGAAGTCGGCTCCAATAATCCAGATGGCATCGAGATCAAGGAAAAGAAAGACGAAACCGGCAAACCGCTGGACGGCATTCCTTTCCATCCGTACTACACCGTGAAGGATCTGGTGGGTGTGGCGGTCTTCCTGTTCGTTTTTGCGGTGGTGCTGTTCTACTTCCCGGAAGGGGGTGGTTACTTCATCGAGCGTCCCAACTTCGAGCCAGCCAACCCGATGGTAACGCCTGATCACATTGCGCCGGTGTGGTACTTCACGCCGTTCTATGCCATCTTGCGGGCCATTACCTTCGACTTCCTGGGATTGCGTGCCGAGTTCCTGGGCGTGCTGGCCATGGGTGGCGCTATCGCCATTCTGTTCGTACTGCCCTGGTTGGATCGTAGTCCGGTCAAGTCCATGCGTTACAAAGGCTGGTTGTCGCGTATTGCGCTCATCATCTTTGCGATCAGCTTTGTGATCCTGGGTGTTCTGGGTGCCATTCCGGCGACTCCGCTGCGTACGCTGGTGGCCCAGATCTGTACGGTGCTCTACTTCGCCTTCTTCATTCTGATGCCGGTGTACACCAGTATCGAGAAGACTAAACCCGTTCCTGAAAGGGTGACTGGCTAATGAAAAAGCAACTGTTCGCACTGCTGTTCGCGCTGCTGCCTTTGATGGCGGTCGCAGCGCCAGGGCCCGATGTGCCTTACTCCATGACGCCGGATCTGCGTGATCAGGAGTCTCTGCAGCGTGGTATGCAGCTCTACGTCAACTACTGCATGGGATGTCACTCGCTGGAGCATCAGCGCTTCTCCCGTGCAGCAAATGATCTGGGCATGCCGCAGGACCTGGTCGAAGAGAACCTGATTTTCTCTTCATCGCTGGGTTACAACGACCTGATGCACATCGCCATGCTGCCGGAAGATGGTGAAAGCTGGTTCGGCGCTGCGCCGCCCGATCTGACGCTGCATGGTCGTCTGCGCGGTCCCGACTGGATCTACTCCTACCTGCTGAGCTTCTACCGTGACCCGAGCCGTCCACTGGGCGTCAATAACGCGGTATTTGATCTGGTGGCCATGCCCAACGTGCTGGAGCCGCTGCAGGGTGTTCAGGAGATGGTCTGCTCGGAAACCGACCAGCCGGTAGCAGGGCAGTCGCCCGACCCGCTGTCTGGCAAGTACCAGTCTTGTGAAGTGCTGCAAGTCACTCAGCCAGGTTCCATGGAGCCTGCCGAGTTCGAGGAAGCCGTCTATGACCTGACCAACTTCCTGGCCTACGTCGGTGAGCCTTCCAAGCTGCAGGCTCAGGCACTGGCGCCCAAGGTGCTGATCTTCATCTTTATCTTTGGTGTGATCGCCTACCTGCTCAAGCGTGAGTACTGGCGGGATGTTCACTAAGCATTAGCCTATGCTTGGTGGGCGGGGCGCACGGCGAAAGCCGTGCGCCCTTTGTTTGTTTATGTGCCCCCAGGGGCTTTGCGTCGCTTTACCATAAAAGGCGGCGGGCGTGTTACTATCGTCTATTGTTTTGATGCGAGGATGCTTTCATGGGTGTTGTGGCCAAGCGGTCGTCAATGATCTTTTACTCAGGTAATGATGATCATTTCAGTCATCGTGTACGCATTGTTCTGGCTGAAAAGGGAGTGGCGGTCGATATCGTCGATGTTGCTGAGGAACAGCCACCTGAAGAGTTAGCGGACCTCAACCCGTACAACAGTGTTCCCACGCTGCTGGATCGTGATCTGGTGCTCTATGAGTCCAAGGTCATGATGGAGTATCTGGATGAGCGCTTTCCTCATCCGCCGCTGTTGCCCGTCTACCCAGTGGCACGTGCTCAAAGTCGGCTGTGGATGCACCGTATCGAACGCGAATGGTGCCCGATGCTCGAGCTGATCCGCACGGGTGGCAAGAAAGAGGCAGACAAGGCGCGTAAAGAGCTGCGCGAAAGCCTGATCGGCATTTCGCCCATCTTCGAAGATATGCCGTATTTCATGAGCGAAGAGTTTACGCTGGTGGATTGCTGTCTGGCGCCCATCCTTTGGCGTCTGCCCGAGCTCAATATCGAGCTGCCGGAGAAGCAGGTGAAGCCGCTGCTGAACTACATGTCGCGCGTATTCGAGCGTGAAGCGTTCAAGGCCTCCTTGAACGAGCGTGAAAAAGAGATGCGCGCCTGAATTCATATGGCCCCTAGCCTGATGGGCAGGGGCCTCACTTGTCAGGAGGAGGGAGACTTATGAAGTCGAGCCGTCCCTATCTCGCCCGAGCCTTGTACGAATGGCTTCTGGATAACGACCTAACGCCTTACCTGGTGGTGGATGCTACGCAGCCGGGCGTAGAAGTGCCGCGCCAGTTCGTTCAGAACGGTCAGATCGTACTCAATGCCGCGCCAACGGCGGTACGCGATCTGTTCATGGAGAACCAGGCAATTGGTTTCAGCGCTCGCTTTGGGGGTCAGCCCATGCAGGTGATGATCCCCATCCCTGCGTTGATCGCTATCTACGCTCGTGAAAACGGGGCAGGCATGGTCTTTGGCCATGAGCCGGAACTGGATGCCGACGAGCTTGAGGGGGGTAATGAAGCCTCAGCTGATGAAGCTGCACGACCCGAGCTGACCTTGACGGAAGCACCTTCCAAAGAGGCGTCGGATGCATCGACTGCGTCTGAAAAGCCCAGGAAGAAACCGGCTCTCAGAGTGGTCAAGTAGCCGGGCTTTTAGCCTGATTATGGCTAAATGGTTATATTAAAAAAGCCTCGCCAGTCACGCTGGCGAGGCTTTTTGTTGCCAGGACGAAGCTCAGTTCAGGTAATCGAAGACCTTGACGATGCGCTGAATGCCGGCCACGCCGGACGCAGCATTGACGATTCGGTCGGCTTCCTCACGAGTGACCATGCCCATCAGGTACACGGTGGCATTCTCGGTGGTGACTTTCAGCTTGGAAGAGTCGATCTGATCATTGGTGGCAAGGTGGCTGATGACATTGGTGGTCAACCAGGTGTCGGCCAGACGCTGGCTGGCGGGCAGGTTGGCGGCAATGGTCAGTTCGTTGTGCAGCTGATTGACGCCGCGCAGGTTGGAGGCCACGTTGCCTGCCATGCTTTTCAGCTCGTCGCTGGGTACCTGCCCAACCAGAAGCAGGGTGCCGTTGTAGCTATGGGCGCGAATCCGCGCATCACCCAGCCGAGCATCGGCGCGTGACAGGGAGCGCTCCGCTTCGCGTTCGATGGTGGCATCCACGGCTTGGACATCGCTGCTGCGCTGGCCGTAGTTGGAGGGGTTGGAGCCGCTGTTGTTGGCACAGCCGCTGAGCAGCACCGCGCCGCACAGCGTAGCGACCAGAAGGGAGCGAGAAGCAAAACGTAGGGCCATTGAGATGACTCCTTTATCGATATATTCCGTTGACCTGAATGCGCTGTCAGGCAGCGCCGCCAAACAGCTGTTCGTCAATTAAATCACACAGGCAGTGAATCACCAGCAAGTGGACTTCCTGGATGCGAGCCGTCGAGGTGGCGGGGACGCGAATTTCACAGTCGTCCTGGCCGAGCAGCGACGCCATGTTGCCACCGTCACGGCCTGTCAGAGCCACCACCGTCATGTCGCGATCATGGGCGGCCTGGATGGCTTGCACGATATTGGCTGAGTTGCCGCTGGTCGAGATGGCCAGCAGGACATCGCCCGGTTGCCCCAGCGCACGAATCTGTTTGGAAAATACTTCGTTGTAGCTGTAGTCGTTGGCGATGGAGGTAAGCGTCGACGTATCGGTAGTCAACGCCAGCGCAGGCAGGCTGGGGCGCTCGCGTTCGAAGCGGTTGAGCAGTTCTGAAGAGAAGTGCTGGCTGTCGCCTGCGCTGCCGCCATTGCCGCAGGCCAGGATCTTGCCTTCATTGACCAGGCACTGAACCATCATTTGGCTGGCCACTTCGATAAACGGTGGTAGCACCTCGCTGGCATAGGTTTTGGTGTCAATGCTGGCATTGAAGTGGTTGAGAATGCGAGATTGAAAGTCCATCAGGGCTTCCCGGTTATAGAGTATTAATAAGCGTCAAATGCCGCTTGTTCCCATTCGAACGTCAGCGCGGGCGGCATGCCTGTGATCGCTAGAATATCAAAGCGGCAGGGGCAGTCGAGGTCGTGCCTTGCAAGATAGAGCATGGCGGCGCGTACCAGTCGGCGACGTTTCTGTGCCGTCACGGTCTCCAGCGGGTGCCCGTGCTCCGTGGTGGCGCGATGTTTGACCTCGATAAACACCAAAGTATCCCGATCATACATCACCAGGTCCAGTTCGCCGCCCTTCACATGGTGGTTGCTGCTCACCAGTCGAAGGCCTTGCTCCTGCAGCCATTGAGCGGCGATTCGCTCAATGGCTGCTCCTCGGTAGCGTGCGCTTTGCGGGCTACGGCTCATTGCCCAAGAGGCCTGGGATCAGGATGGGGGCGGGAGTGCCGTTCTGGAATTTTGCCCAAGGGAGTTCACGGTGAATGCGGCCGTCGCTGGCCAATGACATGCGACCGGTGCTGCCGTTAAGGCCATTGATGTCCGAGAGGTCCGACATGCGTTTGGCCAGCTCGTAGGCATCGACGCCCATGGCCATGAGGCGGAACATGGAGGCGTCGGACTCGTCGCGCAGCTGCTGGTAGGTAGCGTAGAAAGGCAGGACTTCTTCTCCGCCGACAGCCGCATCAGGAATCTGCCAGGGGATGTCCATGAACATGACGTCGTTGAGGTCCTGGTCCAGACGAGTCTGTCGGCGGCCTTCATGCAGGTGCGAGGTGGCGTAGATCGGCAGGTCAGGGGCGTAATAGTAATCCATGGTGGGCGGTACCTGGCGTGCATAGTCAGGTAGGGCGAGCAGGAACAGGGCGTCGATGTTACCCAGACGAGCCCGTTCGCCGCTGACATTCAGCGCTGTTTGTACCGCATTGGACACCGGGCTGCTCGGGTTGTAGCGCACGGCATTGGTGACTTCTCCGCCCAGACGCTGGTACTCGTTCCAGAAGGCTTCGCCTACTCGGCGGCCCCAGTCATTATCCGGCACCATGACGGCTACCTGGCGGTGCCCGTCCTGATAAGCACGGCGAGCTGCCTGGCGCGCTTCGTCTTCCGCTGACAGCCCATACTGCAGCAGGCGCTGGGCCTGGTTACTAGAGTTGTGCCCGTAGTTGAGCGCCAGCGTAGGAAGTGGAACGCTGTCGCGCTCCTCCAACTGGGTCACCTGCTCCTTGTCGAGTGGGCCGATCAGCAGCTGTGCGTTCATCTGCTCGGCACGGCTGTAGATTTCATCCAGAGAGTACTGAGAGGCGTCGATGAAGGTCAGCTGTACGCCATCATTACTAATTTCATTGTGGCGACGCATGGCCGTGGTCAGCGTGCTGGCCACGCTGCTCAGAGGGCCGGATTCCGGCAGGGCCACGGCAATGCGTCGCACATCGGTGCCTTCCAGCTCCGGCAGTGCGACCTGTACCTCGTCAGGACGCTGATCCAGCGCTTCCTGGGCCCATTGACGGCGCTCTGCCAGCGTTTGCTGCTGGTTGGCTTGCATGGGCAGCTCATCATCCAGCACTTGCGTGGCGCGCAGGACCGCTTGCGGGTCGTTCATGCCGCGGGCCAGTTCCGAAAACAGCATGGCCCAGCGTAAACGGTCAGTATCGCCCAGCTGGGCTTCGTCGATGCTGCTGGCGGCTTCGAAGGCACTTTCTCGCTGGCCCTGGCGGGCCAGGATGTTGGCCGCTTCCAGGCGCGTTTGGGCAGCCTGTTCGGGAGCCTGCTGTTCAGCCTGGCTGAGCAGTCGCCCTGCGTCCTGGTCGGGGGCTCGATCAACGACGCTGGGCGGCTGCATGGCACACCCGGTGATGAGAAGTGCCATGAAGGCAGTGGCCAACAGGCCACGAAGTGACTGTTTCATGTATCCTTCCTTAGTTTCCATTTGCGCTGTCGCGGCCTATGAGCAGGTTGATCTCACGTTGAGTAAGCATAGCGCACCGTCAGGGCAAGCTATTAATAAATCGGGAGTCACGATGACACACCAACCTCCGGGCACATTGTACGTGGTTGCTACGCCAATTGGGAATTTGGACGATCTGTCGCCTCGCGCCGCTCGGATACTTGCCAGCGTGGCACGCATCGCCGCCGAGGATACGCGGCATAGCGGGCGTTTGTTGGCCCATCTGGGGGTCAATACGCCCATGATATCACTGCATGAGCATAACGAGGCGCAGCGCGTGGATAGCCTGGATCGTTATCTCATGGCGGGGGAGGACATCGCCCTGATCAGTGATGCCGGTACGCCGTTGATCTGTGATCCGGGGTTCGTGCTGGTGCGTGAGCTGCGTGCGCGTGGCCGCCATGTGGTGCCCTTGCCCGGTCCTTGTGCCTTGATCACGGCGCTGTCGGCGGCGGGCCTGCCCACTGACCGCTTCACCTTTGGCGGTTTTTTGCCTGCCAAGTCCAGTGGCAGGCGCCAGGCGCTGGAGCGATGGGCGGCCCGGGAGGAGACGCTGGTGTTTTATGAGTCGCCCCATCGTATCCTGGCGACGCTGGAGGCGCTGGCAGAGCAGATGCCCGAGCGCAGCGTGGTGCTGGCCAGGGAGCTGACCAAGACCTTCGAGACGTTTTTGCAGGGAACGCCTGTGCAGCTGCTGGAACAGATGGAGCAGGATGCCAATCAGACGCGTGGTGAGTTCGTGATCGTCATTGCCGGAGCGGCGCCCGTCGAGCAGGGTGACGAGCAGGCTGTAGAGGCGGATGCTCTGCTGGCGGCGCTATTGGCCGAGGGTATAGGGGTCAAGCAGGGAGCGGCGGTGGCGGCGCGATTGATGGGGGGGCGCAAGCAGCACTGGTATGCCAGATTGCAGGCAATCAAAGGCGAGCATTGAGGCCAGGGCGGGGCGCTGGTATGCTTGCCGCCGGAGTTGGCCAGACAGTCGCCGCTAATATGCTCGCAAGAGCCGTTGGGGGAGGAAAGTCCGGGCTCCATAGGGCAGAGTGCCAGGTAACGCCTGGGCGGCGAGAGCCGACGGAAAGTGCAGCAGAGAGTAGACCGCCTAAGCTTCTGACATCAACCTCAGGAGCCGGTAAGGGTGAAAGGGTGCGGTAAGAGCGCACCGCGCGCCTGGTAACAGTGCGTGGCATGGTAAACCCCACTCGGAGCAAGACCAAATAGGGACCCAATGGCGTGGCCCGCGCTGGGTCCGGGTAGGTTGCTTGAGCGCTGTGGTGACGCAGCGCCTAGAGGAATGACTGTCCACGACAGAACCCGGCTTATCGGCCGACTCCCCATTTCCATGAAAGGCGTGCTGGGCACGCCTTCCCAAATCTTGTGTGAGAGTAACATGCCTTCTGCCGACGCCGATCAGGTCGCTTCCCGTTTTCGTCACACCAGTGTGTTATTGGACGGGGCCGTCGATGCGTTGATTCACGATCCCGACGGTGTCTATCTGGACGGCACGTTTGGCCGCGGGGGGCACTCGCGTCTCATCCTGTCGCGGTTGAGTGAGCAGGGCCGTTTGTTGGCCATGGACCGTGATCCTCAGGCCATTGCCGCCGCTGAAGAGATCACCGACTCGCGTTTTCAGATTACCCGGCGTGAATTTGCGCGGCTGGCGGAGTTCGCCCAAGAGCAGGGCGTGCATGGTCGTCTGTCAGGCATCCTGCTGGATATCGGCGTGTCGTCGCCGCAGCTGGACGATCCCGAGCGTGGTTTCAGCTTCATGCGCAATGGCCCGTTGGACATGCGCATGGACCCCACGCAAGGTGAGAGCGCTGCGAGCTTTCTGGCCCGGGCTAGCGAGTCCGAGATTGCCAGTGTCTTCAAGACCTACGGCGAAGAGCGCTACGCCAAGCGGCTGGCCAATGCGGTGGTCAAGCGGCGCGTTGAGCAACCCTTTACCCATACCGTGGATCTGGCCGAGGTCCTCAAGGCAGCCCACCCCGCCTGGGAGAAGGGCCGACATCCGGCAACCAAAGCGTTTCAGGGGCTGCGCATTTACCTCAACGGCGAACTGGAGCAGCTGGATAGCGCGTTGGACGCAGCCCTGGAGGCCTTGGCGCCGGGGGGGCATCTGGTGGTCATTAGCTTTCATTCGCTGGAAGACCGCCGTGTCAAACGCTTCATCCGCCACCATGTCCGGGGAGATACCCACTTGCCGCGCGGCGTTCCCATCCGTGATGATCAGTTGAATCGCCGTCTCGAAGCCCTGGGCAAAGGAAGTCGCCCTGACGATGAAGAAGTGGATGCCAACCCGCGTGCCCGCAGCGCCGTCATGCGTGCTGCCCGTAAGCGAGCGTGATCATGAGTCTCGAGCGCTTCGAACGATGGCTATCCACGCTGCAGGCCGAGTGGCCATTTCAAGTGCGCCTGCGTCTCTGGCCGCTGGTGTTGATCGCGCTGTTTGTATTATGCCTGTTGACCGCCTTGTCGGTGGTGATGACCACCCACATGACTCGGGTACAGTTTGCCGAGCTGCAGCGTCTGGAGCAGGAGAAGAACCAGCTGCAAACCGAGTGGGGGCAGCTGTTATTGGAAGAGGGTGCCTGGTCGACACCGGCACGCATCGAGCAAATTGCCACGGAACGGCTAGAAATGCGTATTCCAGACGTCAACGATGTTGAGGTTATTCGTCCATGAGACGCGAAGGTCGGGGAGGGAAGTCCCGTCAATATCCCATTGCACCGCCCTTGGCTGGCGGTCGTTTCTTTTTCATCTTGCTGGTGGTAGGGCTGGCCTCTGCCATTCTAATCGGTCGTATCACGCTGCTCCAGGTCATCGACCGGCCCTTTTTGCAAAGCCAAGGGGACGCGCGCACCCTGCGTCATGAAGCCATTCCGGCGCACCGCGGTATGATCACCGACCGCAATGGGGAGCCACTGGCCATCTCGACGCCTGTGGTGACCCTGTGGGCCAATCCGCAAGAGTTGCCTGGCGATGCCATTCAGCGAGTCATGCTGGCCCAGGCGCTGGGGATGTCGTTGGATGACTTCGATGCCCGGGTCGCACGCTTTGCCAGTCGAGAGTTCATGTACCTGCGTCGCCATATGACCCCGGAAGCTGCCCAGCGAGTGCTGGATCTGCGCACCCCCGGGGTGTATCCGCAGCGGGAGTACAAGCGCTATTACCCGGCAGGGGAAGTGGTGGCCCAACTGCTGGGCGTCACCAACGTCGATGACGTGGGCCAGGAGGGGCTGGAGCTTGCCTACCAGCCTTACCTGGCAGGTCACCCCGGCCAGCGGCGCGTCATCAAGGATCGGCGGGGTCGTTTGGTGCGTGAGCTGGGGGTGATCCGTGATGCCCAGCCAGGGGGCGAGCTGACGCTTTCCATCGACCAGCGCATTCAGTACATGGCCTATCGTGAGCTGCGCGCTGCCGTGACCGAACATGAGGCAGACGGCGGCGTGCTGGTCATGATGGATGCACGCACGGGCGAGGTGCTGGCCATGGCCAATCTGCCCTCCTACAATCCCAATAACCGCGCCGGACTCGACCCTCGGGGGCTGCGTAATCAGGCCCTGGTGGATGTGTTCGAGCCTGGCTCGGTCATGAAGCCACTGGCCATGGCAGCCATTCTCGAAAGCGGCGTGTTCGACCGCGATGTGGTGGTCGATACCTCACCGGGCTGGATGCGTATCGACCAGTTCACCATCCGTGATATCCGTAATTACGGGCAGTTGGATCTGGCGGGTATTCTGGAAAAGTCCTCCAATATCGGCATGTCGCGGCTGGCGCTTCAGCTCAGCGATACGGCGATCTGGGAAAAGTACAATCAGTTGGGCTTTGGGCAGGGGCCGGGCACCGGTTTTCCTGGCGAGTCCACGGGTAGTCTCCCGGCGCCGGTGCGGTGGTCGCGCAGTGAGCGTGCGGCGCTCTCCTATGGCTATGGCTTATCGACTTCTGCGCTGCAGATTGCCAGTGCTTACACGGCATTGGCCAACGGCGGCGAGCGCCTGCCGCCCTCGCTATTGAGGTTGTCCGAACCTCCCCCTGGTATTCCGGCTATTTCGCCCAGCGTTGCAGATGATCTTCTGGACGTGCTGGAAACGTCCGTGGGAGCCTACTCTGGTGGGCGTCGTGCGCGGGTCGAGGGCTACCGGGTAGGTGGCAAGACCGGTACGGTACGCAAGACCGGTCAGCAGGGTTACGCCACGGATGCTTACCGCAGCGTCTTTGCTGGCATTGCCCCTATCTCTGATCCGCGCATCGTCACGGTGGTGATGATCGATAACCCCCAGGCGGGGCAGTTTTATGGCGGGGCAGTGGCGGCCCCCGTATTTTCCAGCGTCACCGGCAACGCACTACGTCTGCTGGATGTGCCGCCCGATCATGACGTTGAATAGCTTTCAAGGAGTAGGCATGACTGTGAGCCTCGACCAGTTTCGGGCCGCCCTGAAGGCGGTGTGGCCGGGTGCCGACTTGCCCGAGCTGCCACCGCTGCCCGTGTCGCTCGATCTGGTGACCGATTCGCGCAAGGTGGCAGAAGGGAGTGTCTTCGTGGCGGTGCCCGGTAGCCAAGGGGATGGCCGTGAGTATATCGACCAGGCGCTGGAGGGCGGTGCCTCGCTGGTGCTGGCGCATACGCGGCAGGCCGAGCTGACGCTGCAGGGCAAGGTGCTTTCACTACCTCATCTGGCACGGCGGCTGGGTGAGCTGGGCCGCTCACTTTATCAAGTGCCTGACGACCTGGAAGTGATTGCGGTCACGGGAACCAACGGCAAGAGTTCGGTCACGCACTATGTGGCGGTATTGAGCGAACTACTGGGCATCCCGGCTGGAGTGATAGGTACCCTGGGCGTTGGACGCCCGGGGCAGCTAATGGATACCGGGCTGACCACGCCTGGGCCGCTGGCGTTGCAGGCTACTCTGGGGCAGTTAGGGCGCCAAGGTGTCCAGCGCGTGGCGCTGGAGGCTTCCTCCCACGCGCTGGACCAGCACCGTCTGGAGTCAGTGAACGTGACGGTCGGCGTGTTCACCAATCTGACCCGAGATCATCTGGACTATCACGGCAGCATGGCGGCCTATGCTGCCGCCAAGGCCAAGCTGTTTCGTCGTTCCGAGCTGACCTTGGCAGTGGTCAACGGTGACGATCCTCTGGCTCGGCTGATGCTGGCGGGGTGTGAGCCCCACGTGCGCGTGCTGGCCACGGGTAGCGATGAGGCGGTAACGCTGCGTATTCTCGATTGGCATCCGTTGGAAACCGGTCAACAGGCTCTGGTTGCCACGCCCGAAGGCGAAAAAGCACTTGAGTTGCCGTTGATGGGGCGTTTTAACCTGGATAACGTGCTGCTGGCCATTAGCGTGTTGTACGGGCTGGGCGAGTCGCTGGACGCGCTGTTCGAGGCGGCGACCAAGTTAAGCCCGGTGCCGGGTCGTATGACGCGCTTTGGCGGTGGCGAAGCGCCTTGTGTGGTGGTGGACTATGCCCACACCCCTGACGCGCTACAAAATGCGCTGGAAGCCCTGCGCGACCATTTGGGGGGGCAGGGAAAACTGTGGTGCCTGTTTGGCTGTGGTGGTGAGCGCGATACCGGCAAGCGTTCGGAAATGGCCAAAGTGGCCGAACGTCTGGCTGACTGTGTGGTGGTGACCGATGACAACCCCCGCCGTGAATCTGCCGCCCAGATTCGTCAGCAAATTTTGGCGGGTTTTCACGAGCCGCAGCGGGTGAAAGAGATTGGTGATCGGCGTCAGGCCATCCTGCATGCCGTGGCTCAGGCAGGTCCTCAGGATGTGGTGCTGGTGGCTGGCAAGGGCCATGAAGCATATCAGGAAATCGAGGGCGTTCGACACGCCTACCAGGATGATGAGCAGGTGCAGCAGGCCATTCGGGCGCGAGGTGGCTGCTGATGTGGACCCTTGGCGGAGTGGCTGCGGCGATGGGTATTCCGTTGGCAGACGATGCGACTGACGTGTCGATCAGCCAGGTAGTGACGGACACTCGCCAGATCGTGCCGGGTTGCCTGTTCATTGCCTTGAAAGGCCCACGCTTCGATGGCCACGATTTCGTCGAGCAAGCCCGAGAGCAGGGCGCCGTAGCGGCACTGGTGGAGCATCCCGTGGATAGCCCGCTGCCGCAATTGTGCTGCCCGGATACTCGGCTGGGATTAGGGCTGTTGGCGGGCGCATGGCGGCGACGCTTTACGCTGCCGCTGGTGGCGGTCACGGGGAATAGCGGAAAAACCACGGTCAAGGAGATGGTGTCTGCCCTGTTGGCGCCACTCGGTGAGGTGTTGGCGACCATCGGCAACCTCAATAACGATATTGGGGCGCCGCTGACGCTGTTGCGTCTTGGGCCGCAGCACCAGGCGGGTGTCATCGAACTGGGGGCCAATCATTTGGGTGAAATCGCCTGGACGGCCGGGTTGGCGGCCCCCAGGGTGGTCATCATCACCAACGTGACGGGCGCTCATGTAGGTGAGTTTGGTGGCATGGGGCAGATTGCCCAGGCCAAGAGCGAAATTTTGTCCGGGCTCGATCAGGATGGCGTGGCCATCATCAATGCCGATGATCGCTACTTTCCTTTCTGGGCGGCCTGTGCGGCCCCCCGCCGAGTGGTCAGCTACGGGGTGCAGGGCAATGCGGACGTAAACGCTTCGGCTCTTTCCTGCGACTCACAGGGGCGTTATGCTTTCACGCTCGTTGTCGACGGTGAGCCGTTGGGGCGCGTAGCGCTACCTCTGATCGGCAAGCATAATGTCAGTAACGCCCTGGCTGCCGCCGCTGCCGCACTGGCGTTGAATGTCCCCGCTCCGCAGGTCGTGGCTGGGCTGAATCGGTTGTCGGCATTGCAGGGCCGCATGAACGTGGTGCCCGGTATTCGTGGCACGACGCTGTTGGACGACACTTACAACGCCAACCCTGGCGCGGTCAAGGCAGCTCTGGATGCCCTGGCGAGCTTTCCTGCCCCTCGCTGGTGCGCCCTGGGCGCGATGGGGGAGCTGGGGGATGAGTCCGACCGGCTACATGCTGACGTGGGCGCTTATGCTGCGTCGCTGGGGCTGGACATGCTGTTGACGGTTGGCGAGGCAGCCAGGGCTGCCTCGGATGCCTTTGGTCGCGGGCTGCACTTCGACGACCACGAGACGCTAGTGCGTCATGTTATTAATTCTCTGCCACCCGACGCCACGCTGCTGGCGAAAGGATCGCGCAGTGCCGGCATGGAAAGAGTCATTGCTGCGCTGCGTGCGGATGACACAAGGTAAGCGCCGTTCATGTTACTTCATTTGGCGAATTTTCTAGCTCAATTTCAATCTGCGTTTCAGGTGTTCAATTATTTGACGCTACGCGTCATTCTCGCCGCGCTCACCGCGCTGATGCTGTGCCTTTGGCTGGGGCCCTGGGTGATACGCCGACTGGTTGAAGGGCAGATTGGCCAGGCCGTTCGCGACGACGGCCCACAGTCGCATCTTTCCAAGGCAGGTACGCCGACCATGGGCGGCGCCATGATCCTGCTGGCGATTGCGATCAGCACCTTGCTGTGGGGTGACCTGACCAACTATTACGTCTGGATCGTGCTGCTGGTGACGCTGGGCTTTGGCGCCATCGGGTGGGTCGACGATTATCGCAAAGTGGTCGAAAAGAATCCCCGCGGGCTGCCAGCACGTTGGAAATATTTCTGGCAGTCGGTGGTCGGCCTGGGAGCCGCCATCATTCTGTACGCCACGGCCACCACGCCCGCCGAAACCAGCCTGCTCATTCCGCTGTTCAAGGACGTTGCGCTGCCGTTGGGCTTGTTCTACATCGTGTTGAGCTATTTTGTGATTGTCGGTAGCTCCAATGCCGTCAACCTGACCGATGGCCTGGATGGTCTGGCCATCATGCCCACCGTGCTGGTAGCCATGGGGCTGGCGGTGTTTGCCTATGCCAGCGGCAATGCCGTATTTGCCAACTACCTGCATATTCCCTTCATTCAGGGAACCGGCGAGCTGGCCATTTTCTGTGCCACGATTGCCGGTGCTGGCCTGGGCTTTCTGTGGTTCAACACCTATCCCGCCCAGGTGTTCATGGGCGATGTGGGTGCGCTGGCGTTAGGGGCCGCCCTGGGCGTGGTGGCGGTCATCGTGCGCCAGGAGATCGTGCTGTTCATCATGGGCGGTATTTTCGTGCTGGAAACCGTATCGGTCATTCTGCAGGTCGGCTCCTACAAGCTGACGGGGCGCCGTATCTTCCGCATGGCTCCGCTGCATCACCATTACGAACTCAAGGGATGGCCTGAGCCGCGCGTGATCGTGCGTTTCTGGATCATCACCGTTGTCCTCGTTCTGCTGGGACTGGCCACACTGAAAGTGCGTTAGTCATTGGGTAGTCGTGTCAGGGTAGTCGTGTCACGGTGGCCAAGGCCGCTCTAGCCCGGGCCAAGGAGTCGTTCATGGTGAAGGTACCTCAGGGTGTTACCGTTGTTGTTGGACTGGGCATTTCCGGTCAGGCGATCTGTCGCCATTTGGACCGCCATGGAGTGCCTTTCATGGTGGCCGATACCCGCGAGATGCCGCCTGGACTCGCCGCGTTCCAGCAGCGTTATCCGGCGATTGATTGCCACTGTGGGCCGCTGAATGAGCTGGATTTCAGCGATGCGTACGAGGTGGTGGTCAGTCCGGGGGTCGACCCGCATTTGGCAGGCCTCGACGGGCTGTTGGAGCGAGTCAACCCTGCCACCGGCGAGCCGATGCTGGTGGGTGAAACGGCACTGTTCAGGCGTCTGGTGCGTGCCCCGGTGGCGGCGATTACGGGCTCCAATGCCAAGTCCACGGTGACCACGCTATTAGGTGCAATGGCCAAGGCCTCGGGGGTGAATGCCGCCGTGGGGGGCAATCTGGGCACGGCGGCTCTGGATCTGTTGGCCGACCATCCCGGTGCCGAGCTCTTCATCCTCGAACTCTCCAGCTTTCAACTGGAAACGACGCCTCGCCTCGGAGCGGCGTCGGCTGCGTTTCTCAATTTATGCGATGATCATCTGGACCGTCATGGCGATTTGGCGGGTTACCGTCAGGCCAAGCAGCGCATTTTCATGGGCGCCGAGCACGCGGTGGTCAACGCCGATGACCCCATGACCTGGCCTCTGGATGCCCTCGACCGTGTCGAGCGTTTTGGTGTGGGTGTTCCGGCCGGTAGTGACTGGGGGCTGGCCGATATCGATGGACGCCGCTATTTGATGCACGGCGAGACGCCGTGGCTGGCGGTGGATGAGCTGGCCATTACTGGTCAGCACAATCAGTTGAACGCGCTGGCAGCGTTGGCCATGGGCCGGGCGCTGGGGTTTGATCGTCAGGCCATGTGTGAGGTGTTGACCACGTTCAAGGGGCTGCCGCACCGTAGCGAAACCGTTGCTGAGGTGAACGGGGTTCGCTGGGTCAACGACTCCAAAGGGACCAACGTGGGTGCGACCCTGGCCGCCATCAATGGTATTGGCGTCGCGCTCACTGGCAAGATCATTCTGTTGGCGGGAGGCGTGGGTAAGGGAGCCGACTTTACGCCGCTGGCCGGGCCGTTGGCGGACCATGGAAAAGCCGCGCTGCTCTACGGCGCAGACGCCGAGCGTCTCGACAACGTGCTTGGCCCTTGCCTTCACACTCAGCGTGTCGAAACGCTGACACAGGCGATGGAAGCCGCATGGCAGCTGGCCGAGCGAGGGGATTGTGTGTTGCTCTCGCCAGCGTGTGCCAGCCTGGACCAATTCGCCAACTACCAGGCGCGGGGCGACCTGTTTCGCGACTGGATCGAGCAGAAACAGCGTGAGAGTGCCCCATGAGCGACGAAACCATGAGTAGGATGCAGCGACTGCGTGAAGCGCTGGCGACCCGCCACCTGCCTTGCGATGTCTGGCTGATTGTCGCCGCCGTCGCGTTGGCAGGACTGGGCTGGGTCATGGTCAGCTCCGCGTCGATAGGGCTACTGGAAAACAGCTATCACTATGCTCGCCAGCACGGCATTTTTTTGCTGCTGGCGATATTGGCATGCCTGTTCATGGTGTGCGTGCCGCTGGAGCTATGGCGCCAGAATGCGGCGTTGCTGTTGTTGCTGAGCATTGTCATGCTGGTCGTGGTACTGGCCGTAGGCCAGGAGGTCAACGGCAGCAAGCGTTGGATTGCCCTGCCAGGGCCGCTTCCCAGCCTGCAAGTCTCGGAATTTGGCAAGCTGGGGCTGATCTTTTACATGGCCGCCTTCATGTCGCGATTCACTTATGAACTGCGCCAGCGCGCCTTTACCATGTGGCGCCCCTTGGCGGTACTGGCCATTCCTGCCTTCCTGCTGTTTCTTGCCCCGGATTTCGGCGGCATGGTGGTATATGCCGTGTGTGTGATCGGCATGCTGATGATGAGCGGCGCTTCGCTGACGCTGTTGCTGGGCAGTGGCGGGGTGCTGGGGTTTGGTGCCGTGATGATGGTCGTCATGGAGCCGTATCGACTGGCGCGCTGGACCAGCTTCCTGGACCCCTGGGCCGACCAGTTCGCCACCGGGTATCAGCTGACGCAGGCATTGATCGCGTTTGGACGTGGCCATGTGACTGGCACCGGATTGGGCAACAGCGTGCAGAAGCTGCACTATCTTCCCGAAGCCCATACGGACTTCATTTTTGCGGTGGTGGCCGAAGAGCTGGGCATGATTGGAGCGATAGCCGTGGTGCTGCTGTTCACCCTGTTCATCGTGCGGGCCATGTGGGTGGGTCGACGGGCAGAGCTGGCTGGGCATCTGTTCGGTGCCTACGTGAGCTACGGGATCGGCTTTATCGTGGCGGCTCAGGCGTTTATCAATATGGCGGTGAGTGCTGGCTTGCTGCCGACCAAAGGGCTGACCCTGCCGCTGATCAGCTACGGAGGCTCCAGTCTGCTGGTCACTGGCATGATGGTGGGGCTGTTGCTCCGGGTGGATGCAGAAACTCGGCATCGCCCGCGTCGTTTGTCGACGCCTTATCGTGCTCGCCGAGAGCCGCGGTTGACGTAATTATTCAAGGAGCTGTTTGTGGCGATACATGCGGGTCGACGGGTTTTGGTCATGGCGGGAGGAACGGGAGGGCACGTCATTCCTGCGCTCTCGCTGGCGCGTGCTCTCCAGTCCCAAGGGGTTGCCGTGGAGTGGCTGGGCAGCCCGCGGGGAATTGAAAACCGCTTGGTGCCCGAGGCGAGCATCGTGCTACATACCATTGCGATCAGTGGCTTGCGCGGCAATGGCGCCGATGGCTGGCTCAAGGCGCCGCTCAACCTGTCGCGGGCGGTGCTCCAGGCACGTGGCGTCATCAAGCGTTTCAAGCCGGATGTGGTGGTAGGGCTGGGTGGATTCGCCAGCGGGCCTGGCGGTCTAGCGGCCCGGCTATCCGGTATTCCGCTGGTCATTCATGAACAGAATGCCGTGGCAGGGCTGACCAACAAGGTGCTGTCGCGCTTGGCCACGCGTACCTATGCCGCGTTCGAGAATGCATTTGGCACGCGTGCCGAGGTGATTGGCAACCCGGTACGTGAAGAGATCGCCGCGCTGGGCGAGCAGCCCCGGCAGGTGGCCGACATGCAGGGCAGGCCGCTGCGCCTGTTGGTGGTAGGCGGCTCACTGGGCGCGGTAGCGCTGAACGAGCGCCTGCCTGTGGCCTTGGCTGCGCTGCCGCCGGAGCGACGTCCCGAGGTGCGTCATCAGGCAGGCAAGGAGCGCGATATCGCCACGGCAGACGCCTATGCTCAGCAGGCGGTGGTCGCCGAGGTTTCGCCGTTCATCGATGATATGGCCGCGGCCTATGCCTGGGCGGATCTGGTCGTTTGCCGAGCCGGTGCGCTGACGATTGCCGAACTGGCGGCGGCGGCCAAGCCCGCGTTGCTGGTGCCGTTTCCTTTTGCCGTGGATGACCATCAGCGGGTGAATGCCGAGGTGCTGGTCCGGGCGGGTGCGGCGCTATGTGTCGTACAGGCTGAGCTGACGGCTGACTATTTAAGTGAACTTTTGGACCAATTACTTTACCCAGAGACCCTGGCAGAGATGGCCGCCAAGGCGCGTCAAGCGGCGTCCTTGAACGCGACCGAGCGCCTGGCCCAAGGCTGCCTCTCGCTGGTGAAGCAAGGAGAAACTGCGTGACCGAGTCAGTCAACCATACGTCGCCGCAGCTGAGTGGCCCGAGCGGGCCGGGTATGCGCCGTATCCAGCGGCTTCATTTCGTCGGTATTGGCGGTGCCGGCATGTGCGGCATTGCCGAGGTGCTCGCTAACCAGGGGTACCAGGTCAGCGGCAGTGACATGAAAGCGTCCAGTGTGGTGGAGCGTTTGCGTCAGTGCGGCGTCGATGTATTCATTGGGCATGCCAAGGAGAACGTGGAAGGCGCGGATGTGGTCGTCGTCTCCAGTGCCATCGATGAAGCCAACCCTGAAATTCGCTGGGCGCACGACCACCGCGTGCCAGTGGTGCGGCGTGCGGAAATGCTCGCCGAGCTGATGCGCTTTCGTCACGGCATTGCCGTGGCTGGTACCCACGGCAAGACCACCACGACCAGCCTGACGGCTACCCTGTTGGCAGAGGGCGGCCTGGACCCAACTTTCGTGATCGGTGGAAAACTCACCAGCGCAGGTGCCAATGCTCGCCTGGGGGAGGGCGACTATCTGGTGGCCGAGGCCGACGAATCCGATGCGTCGTTTCTTCACCTTCAGCCCATGGTGTCGATCGTCACCAATATCGATGCTGACCACATGGCCACTTATGGGGGTGACTTCGAGCGTTTGAAAAACACCTTCATCGAGTTCTTGCACAATCTGCCTTTCTACGGCCTGGCGGTGCTGTGTATCGATGATCCCCACGTGCGCGGGCTGTGCGAGCGTATCAAGCGCCAGTTCGTGACCTACGGCTTCGATGAAGACGCTGACTATCGCATCGTGGATTTTAGTCAGCAGGCCGGGGAAGTCTCCTTCACGGCACTGCGGCCCGGTGGCGTGCCTCCGCTGGCCATTCGACTGGCCATGCCGGGCCGCCACAATGCCTTGAACGCAATGGCGGCCATCGTGGTGGCGACCGACGCCGGGGTCAGTGATGACGCCATCCAGCGCGGTCTCATGGGGTTTGCAGGCGTAGGGCGGCGCTTTCAGGTGCATGGCCACTATCCGGCACCGGTCGGCGAAGGCGAGATCATGCTGGTCGACGATTACGGCCACCACCCGCGGGAAGTGGATATGGTCATTCAGGCGGTGCGTGCCGGCTGGCCCGATCGCCGCCTGGTGATGCTCTATCAGCCCCACCGCTACAGCCGGACCCGCGATCTCTACGAAGACTTCGTGCGCGTACTGTCTCAGGTGGATACGCTGGTGCTGCTCGATGTGTACAGCGCTGGCGAGGCGGTGGTGCCGGGCGCCGAAGGCAAGACATTGGCCGGTTCTATCCGTCAGCGTGGCGATGTCGATCCGCTGTTCGTGGAGCACAAGCACGAACTGCCCGCCCTGCTCAACAACGTGCTGCGTCCGGGAGATATTCTGATCACTCAGGGGGCGGGCGACGTCGGTGGCATTTCACTGCGCCTTGCCCAGGCCCGGCTGGCCATGAAAGAGGTGGTGCTATGACAGGACAAGCGCAGCAGGCAGGCCTGGAGCGTGTCGTCGTGATCTACGGCGGCACGTCCGCCGAGCGCGAGGTGTCGCTCAAGAGTGGTGCTGCAGTACTGAATGCCTTGCAGCGTCAAGGCGTGAAGGCGCAGGGGTACGATCTCAAGGAGGGTGGGCTAGCGGGCCTCGAGCGCCTCGACCCCACCGCGGTGTTCATCGCACTGCATGGGCGTGGCGGTGAAGATGGTGCGCTGCAGGGGGCATTGGAGTTGCTTGGTTTGCCTTACACCGGCAGTGGCGTGCTGGCCTCGGCGTTGGGCATGGACAAGCAGCGTACCAAGCAGGTGTGGCAAGCCGTCGACCTGCCCACGCCGGAGTGCATCATGCTGAATGCCGGTTCGGACTGGGAGGCGGTGGTAGCCCAGTTAGGGCTACCCATGATGGTCAAGCCGGTACACGAAGGCTCGACTCTGGGTATCAGTATCGTCCGCAGTCTCGATGAGCTGAAAGCCGCCTATGCCCAGGCTGCTACCTTCGATGCCAGGGTCATGGCCGAGCGCTTTATTACCGGTGATGAATACACCGTCGCACTATTGGGCGATGACGTGTTGCCTGCTATCCGTGTCGAGGTGCCCGGTGGGTTTTATGACTATGAAGCCAAGTATCTGACCAATACCACCCAGTACCACTTGCCCTGTGGCCTGTCTGCACAAGACGAGCAGACGTTGGCTGCGCTGTGCAAGGAGGCCTTCCTTGCCGTGGGTGGCGAAGGCTGGGGGCGTATCGATGTCATGCGTGATGCTGCAGGCAACTTCTGGCTGATCGAAGTGAATACCGTGCCCGGGATGACCGATCATAGCCTCGTGCCACAGGCAGCAGCCCACGCTGGCATCGATTTCGACCAGCTGGTGATGCGTATTTTAACCACGGCACTGGCGCGCGATTCGTGACGGGGCATGGCATGAGTTTTTTATGAAGAAGCGCAATGCGTGGCTCGGTATCGTTCTACTGGCATTGCTGCTGGGGGCGGGGAGTCGAGCGCTATGGCTTTGGCTGGATCGCCCGATCGAGCGAGTGTCCATTCGAGGCGAGTGGGAGTATTTGAGCGCGGACTATCTGCGCTCACAGCTGGCCCCGCTGGTCCAGAATATCACTTGGCTGTCGGCAGATTTGGGCGAGCTGCGCCGCGATGCGCTGGAGATTGGTTGGCTGGATGAAGTGCGAATTTCCCGAGAGTGGCCCAACGCGCTGGTTTTCGAGTTGATAGAGCAAACGCCGGTAGCCCGCTGGAATGATGATTTCCTGCTTAACCCAAGAGGCGAACCCTTCTCCTACGCGCCCCTTGATGCGCCAGCCGGATTGCCCGACCTGGCGGGGCCTCAGGAAAGCAGTGCGGAAGTGCTGGCCTACTATCAGCGTTTGACGCCGCACTTTGCCGGGCTGTCGTTGACCCTGGCGCAATTGCGCTTGGAGCCCCGAGGCGCCTGGCGGCTTCAGCTCGACCAGGGTACCTGGGTAATGCTGGGGCGTCGTCACCATGGGGAGCGACTAGCCCGGCTATCGGCCTCCTGGCAGCGTGAGCTGAGCAGCGTGGGCGAGCATATCCGCTACATCGACCTGCGCTACCCCAATGGTGTGGCAGTGGCCTGGCATGGTGAAACCGAGGTTCCGGAGGAGGAGGACGAGTCACGATAAGGCGCAATGTGCAAAAAAGCGGGTAAATGGGCAGGCAGGCCCGCTAAAAAACCGCTTATGGGGTATAAAATGCTTTCCTGGCCAATTATCGTGGGTTTGGGCTAGTCGTATTGTGGCTATTGTTTCTATACTATGTCCCAGACGATGCTGTGGGTCAGTATTTATTGTTCGGTCGCGGTTAGCGGCGTTATACAGTTTTAGTCAACTTATTTATTTTATCTTCGGGTTTTGCCTGCTTTTCGTTTAAGCGTTAAAAGGCGATCCCCGCTCTTATAAAACGACGACAAGGAGATTTACCGACTCATGGCAGGCTCACCCAACGCATCCAATATGGTTGTCGGGCTGGACATTGGAACGTCCAAGGTCGTCGCGATAGTCGGTCAACCCACCGATGATGGTGGGATTGAAATCGCCGGTATCGGTTCTCATCCTTCTCGCGGCATGAAGCGAGGAGTGGTCATCAATATCGAATCCACGGTGCAGTCGATTCAGCGTGCTGTCGAAGAGGCAGAGCTGATGGCGGGCTGCGATATCCACTCTGTCTATGTGGGTGTGGCAGGCAGTCATATCAGCTCCATGAACTCCGACGGCGTGGTGGCCATCAAGGAGCGTGAAGTCACTCCTTACGATATCGAGCGGGTCATCGATTCCGCACGGGCTCGGGCTATCTCTGAAGGGCAACGAGTGCTGCATGTCTTGCCCCAGGAGTTCTCCATCGATGCGCAAGGGGGTATCCGCGAACCGCTGGGTATGTCCGGGGTTCGTCTGGAGGCGCAAGTGCATCTGGTCACGGCTGCCTTGAATGCCGTACAGAACATCGAAAAGTGCGTGCGGCGGTGCGGTCTCGATGTGGATGCCATTATCCTGGAGCAATTGGCGTCCAGCATGGCAGTGCTTACCGAAGACGAGCGCGAGCTGGGAGTATGTATGGTCGATATCGGTGGAGGTACCACCGACATGGCCATCTTCAGTGAGGGCGCCATCCGCCATACGGCAGTGATTCCGATCGCCGGTGATCAGGTCACCAACGATATCGCCATGGCGCTGCGTACGCCCACTCAGCACGCGGAAGAAATCAAGGTAAAATACGCCTGCGCATTGACGCAGTTGGCGGCCAGCGATGAAATGATCAAGGTGCCCAGCGTGGGTGATCGCGCGGCACGAGATCTGTCGCGCCAGGCACTGGCGGAAGTCGTGGAGCCTCGTTATGAAGAGCTCTTCACGCTGGTCAGAGACGAATTACGCCGCAGTGGCTATGAAGATATGGTGGCTGCGGGTGTGGTGCTTACCGGTGGCACCTCACGCATGGAAGGTGTCAGCGAACTGGCTGAAGAAATTTTTCACATGCCGGTTCGTATTGCCTGCCCACAAAATGTCAGAGGCCTGGCGGATGTGGTTCGCAATCCTATCTATGCGACGGGCGTGGGTTTACTCCACTATGCACTGCAGGAAACGCGTCATGGGCAAGGCCTGGAAAGCCACGTGGGAAGTGCTGGGGGCCACAAGGGTCGCAGCGAGCTTGTCCGACGTGATATCAAGGATGGCCATTCGACGCTGGCAAGAATCAAAAGCTGGTTAAAAGGAAATTTCTGATAGGGCCGCGACGCGGTTCAGGAGACGGGGCTTATGTTCGAATTGGTAGATAACGCACCCTCGAGCAGTGCGGTCATTAAAGTCGTCGGTGTTGGCGGTGGCGGCGGTAACGCAGTCAACCACATGGTCGAGAGCAACATCGAAGGCGTCGAGTTCATCTGCGCCAACACCGATGCGCAAGCACTCAAGCGCGTATCGGCTAAAACGGTGCTTCAGCTGGGTGGGGAAATCACCAAGGGGCTTGGCGCGGGAGCCAACCCTGAAGTGGGCCGCCAGGCCGCGATGGAAGATCGTGATCGCATCGCCGAGCTGCTCAATGGCGCCGATATGGTCTTCATTACGGCAGGCATGGGCGGCGGTACCGGGACGGGAGGCGCGCCTGTGGTTGCTCAGGTCGCCAAGGAGCTGGGTATCCTGACGGTTGCTGTGGTCACGCGCCCCTTCCCATTCGAAGGGCCAAAGCGCATGCGAGCGGCCGAGGAGGGCATGAAAGAGCTTTCCGAGCATGTCGACTCGTTGATCACCATCCCCAACGAAAAGCTGCTGTCGGTGCTGGGCAAGAACGCGACCTTGCTGACCGCGTTCAGTGCTGCCAACGACGTCCTGCTGGGCGCAGTGCAAGGCATTGCCGAGCTGATTACCAGCCCGGGCATCATCAACGTCGACTTCGCAGACGTGCGTACTGTCATGTCAGAAATGGGTATGGCGATGATGGGCACTGGCGGTGCCACTGGTGAAAACCGTGCCCGTGAAGCTGCAGAAAAAGCCATCCGCAGCCCGCTGCTGGAAGACATCGACCTGCACGGCGCACGCGGCATTCTGGTCAACATCACGGCTGGCCCCGACCTTTCCATTGGCGAGTTCAATGACGTGGGTGCCACGGTGCAGGAGTTCGCTTCCCAGGAAGCCACCATCGTCGTGGGTACTTCCATCGATATGGAGATGTCCGACGAGCTGCGTGTGACCGTTGTGGCGGCTGGCCTGGACGGCAGCAAGGCCAAGGCCGTGTCTCGCGAACCGGCGCGCCGCTCCGCTGCAGACGCCGGTGGCTCCGACTACCGTAAATTGCAGCAGCCTACCGTCATGCGGCAACAGGCTACCGCGCGCGCCGAAGCGCCGGAAGCGGCAGCCAAGCCGCGTCCTGAAAAGCGTCGCTCGGCCGATGCTGACGACTATCTGGATATCCCCGCGTTCCTGCGCCGCCAGGCAGATTGATCTGCGCTATCAGGTTTATGGAGGCAGCAAACGAGAGTTTTATTGGTAAAACGCTCGTTTGCTGTTAAAGTGAACACTGTTTGATAACTTTTCTCCCCCCTGCGACTGGGTAGCATCTTGTTACGCGTCGCCGATATTAGAGCTTGACCACTGCCCATGATCAGACAACGCACACTACAAAACGTCATCCGCGCCACTGGAGTGGGTCTGCACTCTGGCAAGAAAGTCCATCTGGCCTTGCGCCCGGCACCGGCCAACACGGGTATTGTGTTTGTCAGAACCGATCTGGACCCAGTGGTTCACGTGCCTGCCCGCGCCGAGCTGGTGGAAGACACCACCCTGTGCACGGCACTTTCCCATGAAGGCGTCAAGGTAGCCACCGTCGAGCATCTCATGTCGGCCTTTGCGGGGCTGGGCATCGACAATGCCTACGTGGATATCAGTGCTGCCGAAGTGCCGATCATGGACGGTAGCGCTAGCCCGTTCGTTTTTCTGATTCAGTCTGCGGGTATCCTTGAGCAGGACGCGGCCAAGAAATTCATCCGCATCAAGCATCGCGTGGCGGTCAGTGATGGTGACAAGGAAGCCGTCTTTCTGCCCCATCAAGGCTTCAAGGTGTCGTTTGCCATCGACTTCGACCATCCTGTCTTCGAGCAGCAGAAGCAGAAGGCATTGATCGACTTTTCCACGACATCCTTTGTCAAGGAAGTCTCGCGGGCCAGAACCTTTGGCTTCATGCGTGACCTTGAGTACCTGCGCTCGAACAATCTGGCGCTGGGTGGCAGTCTCGACAACGCCATCGTGGTGGATGACTACCGTATCGTGAATGAGGGTGGCCTGCGTTACGAAGACGAGTTCGTGAAGCACAAGGTGCTCGATGCCATCGGCGATCTCTATCAGCTGGGCTATAGCCTGATTGGTGAGTTCCGTGGCGTGAAATCCGGCCATGCCCTTAACAATCGTCTGTGTCGTGAACTCATGGCGCAGCCCGATGCCTACGAAATCGTGACCTTCGAAGAAGAGAAGGCCGTTGCGCCTATCTCCTATGCGGCACCCGCCATGGCCTGAGGTGGTTTTTAAGGGTCGCCGCTTGAAAATCGGGGAGTGTCCCCCCACTAAAGATAAAGCACCGCCATGCGGTGCTTTATTGCGTTTGGTCTAATGGTGGGCGAGCGGCCTGTTGTGCGTAGGGTTCATGTCGTACGCTGAGCGTGCGAAGCAAGGCGCTCCAGGGCCTGCTTTAGTCTGGGGTGTTCGGTATCCTCGGCGCACTCCTTGAGCGTTGTGCCAGCACTGCTGGAAAGAGTGCGCGCATAGCGTGCTGGTGGCGCCACGGTGCGTACCGGGCGCACTTTTAACGTGAACCCCGTTACCCCTGTAAAGCCGGGGAGCTGGTGCAGCAGGTTCAACAAGCGCGGTTGCTCGTAGCGTAACCAGGTCAACCAGCTGGCCTGGCTGCTGATCAGGGTCAGCCGCCCGTTGCTGAAGCCGCCTACGAAGACATGCTCGCGCATCTCTTCAGGCAGGTGGGCGCGCAGATGGGTCTGGGCTTGATCGATCAGGCGCGACTGACGCATCAGCTGGCCTGCGCCAGCGGACGTGTTCAGCAATTGGGTAATGGGCTGTGCGCGGGAACGCTTAACCTTTATACTCATTTACCTGATTCCTGAGGTGTTGCGGATAGTATCGTGCTGACGAGTGCGCGCAGCACCCATGTTTTTCGTCTATCGACAGAGCCTAACACGCTCAGGAGCCACGCCACAGCATGCCATCAACGCTCGATACATTATCTGCTCTGCCTCGGCGACATCGTCGCCATGGGCTGGCGCGTTGGTGGCTTGCGGGCCTGTTGGTGAGCTGTCTGCTGCCCGCCAGTTTACACCCTTCCGATCTGCGCAGCAGCGACCGGAGCGTGTGTATCTGCTTTTGGGTGCCCGCCATGCTGCGTGCCCAGTCGCAGTGGATCGCCAAAAAGCGCCGCGCGCTAAGGCGCTGGGTAGCACGCCAGCAGCGTCAACTTCCTGTTCTGAAAAGCTTTATCTCTTTCTTGTCCGTCATGCCCCGCCAGACGGTTGCTCTGGATGTATGCTCTCCTCGGGGGCCGCCAGCCCGCTGACCTGCCGCTAGCGGTACGTTCATTTACCCGACGTTAATTGACCCTATGAAAGAGTGCGCCTGAAGAGGTCGCTCCTATTGATGTGGATATTTCATGATTAATTCCTTGTTACGCAAAGTCGTTGGCTCCAAGAACGACCGTGAAGTCAAACGCATGCTCAAGAGCGTACAGAGTGTCAACGTGCTGGAAGAGACCCTGGTCGGCTTGAGCGATGGCGAGCTGCAGGCCAAGACGGCCGAGCTGCGCCAGCGTCTGGAGGCTGGGGAAAGCCTGGACAAACTGCTGCCTGAGGCCTTTGCGGTAGTGCGCGAAGCCAGCAAGCGAGTCATGGGCATGCGTCACTTCGATGTGCAGATGGTCGGTGGCATGACACTGCACCGCGGCCGTATCGCCGAAATGAAAACCGGCGAGGGCAAGACCCTGGTGGGCACGCTGGCGGTATACCTGAATGCCTTGACGGGCAAAGGGGTACACGTGGTCACGGTGAACGACTATCTGGCCCGCCGTGATGCCGAGTGGATGCGCCCGCTGTATGAGTTCCTGGGGCTGTCGATAGGGGTGATTTTTGCTGGCCAGACCGGTGAAGAGAAGCGCCACGCCTACCAGTGTGACATCACCTACGGCACCAACAACGAGTTTGGCTTCGACTACCTGCGCGACAACATGGCGTTCTCGCTGGAGGACAAGGTACAGCGCGGTTTGCACTATGCCATTGTCGACGAAGTGGACTCCATCCTGATCGACGAAGCGCGTACGCCGCTGATCATCTCCGGTGCGGTGGACGAGAACACCGAGCTGTACACCATCGTCAACCGTCTGGCCCAGCAGCTGGAGCAGGCGGAAGTGTCCGAAGACGAAGACGCGCCTGTCGAAGGCGACTTCGTGCTGGACGAGAAGCAGAAGCAGGTCGAGCTCACCGAGCAAGGCCATAACAAGGTCGAGGAGTTGATGCGCGCCGAAGGCTTGCTGGGCGAAGGCGATTCGCTCTATGCGGCGCAAAACCTCAACCTGTTGCAGCACATGCACTCGGCGCTGCGGGCGCGCCACCTCTATCATCTTGACGTCGACTACATCGTCGCCGACGGGCAAGTGGTCATCGTCGATGAACACACTGGGCGCACCATGCCTGGCCGCCGCTGGTCGGAAGGCCTGCACCAGGCGGTCGAGGCCAAAGAGGGCGTTACCGTTCAGCGTGAAAGCCAGACCCTGGCATCGACCACCTTCCAGAACTACTTCCGCCTTTATGAAAAACTGGCGGGCATGACCGGTACTGCAGATACCGAGGCCTTCGAGTTTCGTCAGATTTACGGCCTCGACGTCATCGTCATTCCCACCAACCGGCCTCTGGCACGCAAGGATCTCAACGACCTCGTCTACCTGAGTGCCGAAGAGAAGTACGAAGCGATCATCAAGGACGTCTCTGCCGAGACCGAGGCGGGCCGCCCGGTGCTGGTCGGTACGGCTTCCATCGAGACCTCCGAATATCTGGCACGCCTGATGCGTGACGCGGGCCTCAAATTCAGCGTGCTCAATGCCAAGCAGCACCAGAGCGAAGCCGAAATCATTGCCCAGGCCGGGCGCCCCGGCGCCATCACCATTGCCACCAACATGGCCGGTCGTGGTACCGATATCATGCTGGGCGGCAACTGGGAGGCCGATGCCGCCAAGCTGCAGAACCCGACCCAGGCCCAGCTCGATGCCCTGAAAGCCGAGTGGCAGGAGCGTCATGATGCGGTACTGGCAGCTGGCGGGCTGCACGTGATCGGTTCCGAACGCCACGAATCGCGTCGTATCGACAATCAGCTACGTGGCCGTGCGGGCCGTCAGGGCGACCCTGGCTCCACGCGCTTCTTCCTCTCGCTGGAAGACAGCCTGATGCGACTGTTCGGCTCGGACCGGGTGAAGCGCTTGATGCAGGCGCTGGGTCTGGAACGTGGCGAAGCCATCGAGCACAAGATGGTGTCCAACGCCGTCGAGCGCGCCCAGAAGAAAGTCGAAGGGCGCAATTTCGATATTCGTAAGCAGCTGCTCGAGTACGATGACGTCGCCAACGACCAGCGCCGCGTCATTTACGAGCAGCGTAACGAAATTCTCGCCTCTGACGACGTATCGAGCGCCGTGCTGGGCATTCGTGAGGAGGTGATGGAAGAGGCCATCAGCACCTACGTGCCGCCGCAGAGCCTGGCCGAGCAGTGGGATCTGCATGGCCTGGAGTCGCATCTGAAAACCGAGTTCAATCTGGACGCACCGGTGGTTCAGTGGGCGGAAGAGGATGAGCGCTTCAGTGAAGAGAAGCTGCGTGAGCGCCTGCAGACCATGCATCGTGAAGCTTACGAAGCCAAGATTGCCTCGGCGGGCGCGGCGTTGATTCGCCGTTTCGAGAAGCAGGTCATGCTGCAGGTGCTGGATACGCGCTGGAAAGAGCATCTGCAATCCATGGATCACCTGCGTCGCGGTATCCATCTGCGTGGCTACGCCCAGAAGAACCCCAAGCAGGAGTACAAGCGCGAGTCCTTCGAACTGTTCCAGCACCTGCTGACCAACATCAAGGCCGATGTCACCCGCATCCTGAGTCATGTCCAGGTGCGCCAAACAGAAGAAGTGGATGCGCTGGAGCAGAAGCGCCGCGAAGAGCTGGCGCGTGAGAAGGCCACGGCGGCCAGCCGCCACGATGCGCCCAGCGAAGACGGTGAGGCAGCCGCGCCTAGTGCCGATGGGCGCCCGCTGCGCCGTGAGGGGCCGAAAGTCGGCCGTAACGATCCGTGTGTCTGTGGTTCCGGCAAGAAATACAAGCAGTGCTGCGGCAAACTAAGCTGATTATCGTTAGCGCACGTTAAGGAGAGAAACATGGCGGTGGGTAACCTTCCCTTTCCGGAGTTGCCACCCCTTGAAGGGGTGCGTCTGGGCACTGCAATGGCGGGCATCAAGAAGCCGGGCCGCCGCGATATGGTGGTGATCGAACTACCCGAAAGCGCCAGCGTGGCGGGCGTGTTTACCCGCAATGCGTTCTGCGCAGCGCCGGTCACCGTGGCCAAGGAGCACATGGCGCAGTGCCAGGCGGCGGGGAAGGCCCCTCGCTATTGGCTGATCAATACCGGTAATGCCAATGCGGGTACCGGCGATTCAGGGATGCAGGATGCTCGTGAGAGCTGCGCGGCACTGGCCGCGCAGGCAGGCGTCTCGGCGCAGCAGGTGCTGCCGTTTTCGACCGGTGTGATCGGTGAGCCGCTGCCCATGGCGCGGCTGTTGGCGGGTCTGCCGCCAGCGCTGGATACCCTGGCGGCCAGTAGTCAGGCTTGGCAACACGCCGGTGAAGGTATACTGACCACCGACACCCGCGCCAAAGGGGCAACGGTGACGCTAGCGCTGGGGGGCCAGCAGGTCACCATCAACGGCATTACCAAAGGGTCGGGCATGATCAAGCCCAACATGGCCACCATGCTGGGGTTCGTGGTCACCGATGCGGCCATCGAGCAAACGCTGTTGGCAACCCTGCTGCGTGAGACCGTCGACCGGTCGTTCAACTGCATCACGGTGGATAGCGACACCTCCACCAACGACGCCTGCATGCTGGCGGCCACGGGGACCGGCGCTCGCATCGAAAGCGATGAGCAGGTGGCGATTTTCCGCAATGGCCTGCAGCGCGTGATGACCGAGCTGGCACAGGCCATCATTCGTGATGGCGAAGGGGCGACCAAGTTCGTCACTTTGCAGGTCGATGAGGCGCGTACCCGCCAGGAAGCACTGGATGTCGCCTTCACCGTTGCCCACTCGCCGCTGGTGAAAACCGCGCTGTATGCCTCGGATGCCAACTGGGGGCGTATTCTGGCCGCAGTGGGCCGTGCGCCAGTTGAGGCCTTCGACGTCAGCCGAGTGGTCATCGACCTCGGGGACGTGCGGCTGGTGGAGCAGGGCGGTCGCGCCAGCAGCTATACCGAGGCCGCTGGCAGTGCGGTCATGGCGCAGGAGGAGATCACCATTCGGATCACGCTGGGTCGTGGTGAGGAGGGGGCTACCGTGTGGACCTCCGACCTTTCCCATGACTATGTGTCCATCAATGCGGATTACCGCAGCTAGGCTGTGGCATCGTGCTCAACAAAGCCAGATAGCGCCGTACCTGTCCCGTGCGGCGCGCACAGAGTGGATTAGACGTAATGAGTGTAATGGTAAAACGACGGGTTCATGTCGCGGCAGCGGCCATCATCAGCGCTGATCAGAAGCACGTGCTGATCGCGCGTCGGCCGTCCAATGTCGATCATGGCGGCCTGTGGGAGTTTCCTGGCGGCAAGCTGGCGCCCTATGAAACGGGTCTGGAAGGTCTGAAGCGTGAGCTGCATGAAGAGCTGGGGGTGGAGATCGTGCGCGCCCAGCCTCTGATTCGTGTGCACCACGAGTACCCGGACAAGCACATTCTGCTGGACGTGTGGCAAGTGCATGAGTTTGCCGGTGAACCTTTCGGGCGTGAAGGTCAGGCCGTGCGCTGGGTACCCATGGACGAGCTGGTGAACTACCCGTTCCCCGCCGCCAATCTGCCCATCCTGCGCGCAGTGATGCTGCCTACCGAATACCTCATTACCGGTGAAGAGGCCGATGATGAGCGGTTTGCAGCGCTGCTGGAGCGCGCCCTGCGTGAGGATAGTGTTCGCCTGGTGCAGCTGCGGGCCAAGTCGCTGGATAAAGCGGCCTACCTGGCGCGGGCAGAGCGTGCGTTGGCGCTGTGCCGCCAGTACGGCGCCAAGCTGCTGCTCAATGCCGAACCGGAAGTGCTGGAGCAGGTGGATGCCGACGGTATTCATCTCACCAGTGCGCGTTTGATGTCGCTGGACCGCCGCCCCATTGCCGAAAACAAGTGGCTCTCTGCCTCGACCCATGACCAGACGCAGCTGTCTCAAGCCGCCGTGCTGGGCTGCGATTTCGTGACGCTGTCACCCCTGCGTACCACGCCCTCCCACCCGGAAGTGGCCCCCATGGGGTGGCACGACTTCCAGCAGTTGGTCGAGCGGGCGGGCATGCCGGTGTTCGCGCTGGGTGGCATGACGCGCTTCGATGCCAACCATGCCCGCGCCGTGGGGGCTCAGGGGATCGCGTCGATCCGCGATTTCTGGAAGTGAGCCCGTGACGTCCGGCCCTGCTTGCTGGCAGGCGACGGGCGACATGGCGTGAGGAAGGGACGCCTCGTGATGCAAATGAAAACGCCTGCTCGGGTTACCCGGGCAGGCGTTTTTTTATGATGGCGGTGGTTGAAAGAACGCTTGGCTCAATCCCGGTAGCGGCGCGTCAGGTCACCGTAGGCATCGATACGGCGGTCGCGCAGATAAGGCCAGATGCGTCGCGTGTTTTCACTGCGCGCCATGTCCAGGGTCACCACCAACTGCTCGCGCTGCTCGCCAGCGTGGGCCAGCAGTTCCCCCTGGGGGCCGCAGATGAAGCTGCCTCCCCAGAATTCGATACCCTCGCCGACGCCCGAGTGGTCGACTTCAAAGCCCACCCGGTTGGCGACCAGTACCGGCAGACCATTGGCGACGCCGTGGGCACGCTGAATCAGCGTCCAGGCTTCCTTCTGGCGAGCTTTTTCGGCAGGCTCGTCGCTGGGGTCCCAGCCAATCGCCGTGGGGTAGAGCAGCAGCTCCGCGCCCGCCAGCGCCATGAGTCGTGCGGCTTCCGGATACCACTGATCCCAACACACCAGGATGCCCAGGCGTCCCACCGAGGTGTCGATGGGGGTGAAACCATCGCCACGGGCGGCATCGGCATCGCCGGGGGTGAAGTAGAATTTCTCGTAGAAGCCGGGATCGTCGGGAATGTGCATCTTGCGATACTGGCCCACGCGACCCTGGGCGCGGTCATACACCACGGCGGTATTGTGGTAGAGGCCTGCGGCGCGCTTCTCGAACAGCGAGCCCACCAGCACGATATCCAGCTCTTTTGCCAGGTCGGCCAGGCGCTGCCCGGTGGGGCCATCCAGCGGCTCGGCCAGATCGAACAGCGCCGGGTCTTCGTATTGGCAGAAGTAGTGGGTAGCATGCAGCTCCTGCAGCAGTACCAGCTGGGCACCCTGGCGGGCTGCTTCGCGAATACCGGCTTCGCTCTCTGCCAGACTGCGCGCCTTGTCAGGCCAGGCGGCCTGTTGAATGACCGCAACGTTCAGCGTGTGTGACATGCCGTTCTCCTCAAGACGTTCACTTCAAGACGTTAGTTTGAAGACATTATCTTCAAGACATGGAAACAATCGGGGCGAGTGTGCCTTTGGGTAGCTGCATGGTCAGGCAGTGCAGGCTGCCGTGCTGGCGAATCACGCTGACGCACTCGATCGGGATCAGTGTGTGCTCCGGAAACGCCGTGGCCAGGGCTTGCAGGGCAACCACGTCGGCGGGGTCACCATAGGTGGGCACCAGCACCGCCTCGTTGATGATCAGGAAGTTGGCGTAGGTGGCCGGCAGCCGGTGGCCATCTTCCGGGTCGAAACACGCCTGTGGCCAGGGCAGGGCGATCAGGCGGTAGGGCTCGCCATTGCGCTGGCGGAATGCCTTGAGCTCCTGTTCCATGGCCTGCAGTGCCGGATAATGCGGATCTGTTGGATCGTCGCAGCGCACGTAGGCAATGGTGGTGGGGTCACAAAAGCGTGCCAGCGTGTCCACATGGCTGTCGGTATCGTCGCCTTCCAGGTGGCCATGAGCCAGCCACAGAAAGCGGTCCACGCCGAAATCTTCTGCCAGCCGGGCTTCCACATCGGCGCGGCTGAGGGTCGGGTTGCGGTTGGGGTTCAGCAAGCAGGCGTCGGTCGTCAACAGCGTGCCTTCGCCGTCGGTCTCGATGCCGCCCCCTTCCAGTACCATGGCCCGAGAGGCGACGGGGCAGGCCCATACTCCGGCGTCGGCCAGCCATTGGGTGAGCTGGTTGTCGTGCTCGGCAGGAAATTTGCCGCCCCAGCCGGTAAAGGTATAGTCCAGCAGCAGGGGCTGATCCTCTTCGTCCAGCACCGTGATGGGGCCGTGATCGCGCGCCCAGGTATCATCGGTGGGTGCGACAATCAGCTGCAGCTGCGCGTCGGGGATGCCATAAGCGCTGAACGTGGCGAGCAGGCGTTGCCGAGTCGCCTCATCCGGCACGCTGATGATGACGCGTTGAAAGCGTGCGGTGGCCAACACAATGCGCTCAAGGGTCGCTTCGATCCGCGATAGCATGGGCGCCCAGTCGCCGTCTGGGCGGGGCCAGGTCAATTGTAGGCCATCCTGTGGATGCCATTCGGGGAGCAAGCGATACGTCTTGATAGCCAATGTCACGGGTACTCGTGTCGAGGTAAGAGAGCTCGCCCAGGGGGCAAGAGGAACGGCCGCAATTTAGGGGGTTGCCACGCAACTTGCAAGCGTTACCGTGTGCCAGGGAACAGCCGCTGTTTTCGCCACTCTAAGGCTGCGTTTGTACATGCAGCCATGCTGAAAAAACCGTACCATGGACGCTCATTATTAAGGAATGAAGCCATGCTTGATCGTTTGCCTTTCCTGGTGGGGCTGCGCTATGTGCGCGCTAAACGCCGGAACCATTTTATTTCGTTCATTTCGCTGACCTCAATGCTCGGATTGATGCTCGGCGTGGCGGTGTTGATTCTGGTGTTGTCGGTCATGAACGGCTTCGATCATGAGCTGCGTACGCGCATCCTCGGCATGGTGCCACACACCAAGATCGAATCGCAGGAGGGTCTGGTCGAATGGGAAGCCTTGGCCAACCGGCTGACGCAGCGCGAGCGAGTGATCGGCGCGGCGCCTTATGTCGAGCAGCAGGGCATGTTTTCGTCGGGTGGGCGTAATCAGGGGGCCATGGTGAATGGCATCCACCCCGACTGGGAAGGCCAGGTATCGATCATTGGCCAGCACATGCGGGAAGGTGAGCTGGCCGATCTGGTGCCCGGCGAGTGGAATGTGGTGCTGGGCTCCATGCTGGCCAGGCGTCTTGGCGTCGGGGTGGGTGACCGCGTCACGCTGCTGGTGCCCGAAGCGTCGATTACGCCCGCTGGGGTCTTTCCCCGGCTGAAGCGTTTCACGGTCAGTGGAATCTTCAGCGTGGGCGCGGATCTGGATGCCAATCTGGCTTATGCCAACATCGAAGACATGCAGACCCTGGCGCGTATGGGCGACGCCGTAGGTGGGTTGCGACTCGAGCTGGATGACCTGTTCGTGGCCGGGAGCGAAACCCAGGCCATCGTCAGGGAGTTGGGCTCGGGTTATCGTGGCACCGACTGGACGTTCTCCCACGGCAACCTGTTCCAGGCCATCCAGATGGAGAAGCGCATGATTGCGCTGCTGCTGACGGTGATCATTGCGGTGGCGGCGTTCAACATCGTGTCCACCCTGGTCATGGTAGTGACCGACAAGCGTGCCGACATTGCCATCTTGCGCACCATCGGTGCCACGCCGCGCTCGATCATGGGTATTTTCATCGTCCAAGGGTTGGCCATCGGCTTGATCGGCATTGCCGTCGGGGTAGCGGTCGGCATTGCGCTGGCGCTGACCATTTCCGACATCATCGCCTGGTTCGAGAGTGCTTTCGGCATCCAGTTCCTCGATGCCGGGGTCTACTTCATCAGCGACTTGCCCTCGCGCTTGCAGTGGAGCGATGTGCGGGACATCGTGCTGGCCGCCTTCGGCCTGACGTTCCTCTCGACACTTTACCCTGCCTGGCGAGCAGCTCGGGTTCAACCGGCTGACGTACTGCGCTATGAATAAGGATGCTCCGATGACTTCGACGATTACTCAACCACCCGCCGTCATGCTGGAATGCCGTGGCCTGACACGGGTGTACAGCGAAGGGCCGCAGGATTTGACGGTGCTGGACCAGCTGGATCTGCAGGTACATGCCGGGGAGCGTGTGGCCATCGTAGGCAGCTCCGGTTCCGGCAAGACTACGCTGTTGAACCTGCTGGGGGGGCTGGATCGCCCCAGCGAGGGCAGCGTGGTGATCGCCGGCGAGCCGCTGTCGGACCTCAACGAAGCCGCACTTGGCAAGTTTCGCAATCGCTATATCGGTTTCGTTTACCAGTTCCACCACCTGCTGGCCGAGTTCACTGCCTTGGAGAATGCCGCGCTGCCGCTGATCATTCGCGGCCAGGCGAAAAAGGTCGCCGAACAGCGTGCCTTGCAGCTACTCGATCGGGTGGGCATGAAGGCGCGTGCCGACCACAAGCCCGGTGAGCTTTCCGGCGGCGAGCGCCAGCGTGTGGCCATTGCCAGGGCGCTGGTGACCGACCCGAGCCTGGTGTTGATGGATGAGCCCACTGGGAATCTCGATCAGACCACCGCCAGCACCATTCTGGACTTGATGGATGAGCTGGCCAAGGAGAGCGCCTGCGCCTTCGTGATCGTGACTCACGATGTGAGCCTGGCGGCTCATCAGGATCGGGTCATGAAGCTGGATGGTGGGCGGCTCGTCGAGCAGCTCCAGAGTTAATCGCTCAGGGGTTAATCGTCGAACTGCGATTCGATGCAGGCTCTGCGCCGTCGCCTTTTCAGGCGGCGGCGTTTCCAGTTATGGGAGACGTGCCAGCGCCAGATGAGCCGAATCGCGACGTTGGAGATGATGGCCAGCACGATGGCACTGATCAGGGAACCCAGCAGGAGGGGGGGCAGGATATCGTGCATCTGCTCGGCCATCCAGTGGGTCGAAATGCGTGATGGCGCCTCGCGTACCGGAGCGCCCAGCAAAAAAGTACCGATCCGGTAATTGATGTAGAAGATCAGCGGCATGGTCAGCGGATTGGTGACCCACACCAGGCCTACCGAGAGCGCCAGATTGCAGCGAGCCAGCCGTGCCCCCAGCGCGGCCACGACCATTTGAAAAGGAATGGGCAGCATGGCACAAAAAAGCCCGACACTGAATGCGTTGGCAACGCTGCGTCGAGTGAGTAGCCACAAACCTGGATCGGCAATCAACGGCGCCATGAAACGTAGCGATCGTTGGCGTCGGATGGTGTCCGGTTTAGGCATGTAGCGCTGCAGGAAACGGCGCGGCATGTCAGGTACTCTTGCTATTGGTGCAGGCTATTATCCACATAGCGCAGGGCTTAGGCTACGTTACTGAGGCGAAGAGTGTCGGCCGGGAGGTGGAATGGCGCGAGGGAGTGCGGTACCAGCGGCTTTGGCCGCGCTGCTGGGCGTTGTGCTGGCGGGCTGGCTGGGAGCCGAGCGAGACGCCACCCTGGCGCTGGCAGTGCTGATGGTGGCGGCCGTAGTCATGGCGACGACGCGCCCTCGTGGGTTGATATGGCTAGCGCTGGTGGCACTGATGGTGCTGACCCTTCAGCAGGAGTGGGGCAAACGACTGCCCGACGGCTTGAGCGGCCAGGACCTGATGCTGGAGGCCCGGGTGCTCCACGTGCAAAGAGAGGACGGGGGCAGCCAACGTTTGAGGCTGGCGGTAGAAGCGTGCCGCTCACCGGAACATCTGCTGCCTTGTGATCGGCTGAAGCAAGTACGGGTCAGCGCCTACTCGGCTTTTCCCTCGTCTGCTACCCAGTCCAGTGCGGTTTACGCCGTTGGCGAGCGCTGGCAGCTGACCGTTCGGCTACGCCCGCCCAGAGGCTTTGCCAACCCCAACAGCTTTGACTATGCCCAGTGGCTGTGGCGTGAAGGTATTCATGCCACCGGCTATGTGCGCAACGACCCAGCGCCGGAGCGCCTGTCGGAGGCGCCTTTTCAGCTACGCCAGCAGGCGGTAGCTTATCTTGAAAGCGCCAGCCTGGCAGCGCGGACCCAGCGCTGGCTGGCCGCGCTGACGCTGGGCGATAGCGACCAGCTGACGCAGCAGGACTGGGCGCTGTTAAATGCCACCGGGACCACGCATCTGGTGGTGATTTCCGGTTTGCACGTTGGCCTGGTGGCGTCCTTTGCGCTGCTGTTGGCCCGCCTGGCGGCGCGGCTGATGAGCCCCGGTGACTGGCGTCTGCGCGTCTGGCCCTGGTGGGTGGCGGGGGCGGCTGCCGTGGGCTATGCACTGCTGGCAGGGCTGGCGCCGCCTGCCATGCGCGCCATGATCATGACCCTGCTGGGGCTATGGGTGTTGAGCGGGCGCCATGCGCCAGGCCCTTGGCAGGCCTGGTGGCTGGCCCTCGCCGTTATCGTGGTGGCCGACCCGCTCTCTCTATGGCGGCCCGGCTTGTGGCTGTCGTTCGTGGCGGTGGGCTGGCTGATCGTGATCTGGCAGGGGCGCCCTCGCCCCCGGGGTATCAAAGGCTGGTGCTGGGCGCTGCTGCGCTCCCAGCTGCTGCTGGCCCCGCTGATGGCGGCCGCGGTGCTGGTGGCATTTGGCCGAGTGGCGCCCGCGGCTCCGCTGGTCAATCTGTTGGCCGTGCCCTGGGTCAGCTCGATCATGGTGCCCTCGGCGCTGCTGGGGTGGCTGCTCGCACCGCTGCCTGGCATCGGGCTGGCCGCCTGGTGGGTATTCGAGCAAGCGCTGGCGCTGTTTCACTCTCTGCTGGAGGTCACGCTGGCCCTGGCGCCACTGTGGCAGCCGCCGCCCGAGCACGTCTACCCGCTGGCGTTGGCCTGGCTGCTGCTGGCACTGGGCTGGGGATTACCCGCCACGCCCGGCGGGCTGCGCCTGCTGGTGACGCTCCTGGCGCTGAGCGCACCCTGGTGGCCAAATGAACGCGTCGACGAGCGTCGGCTGGTCATCACCGTGCACGATGTGGGGCAGGGCCAACTGGTCGAGCTGCGCAGCGCCGATTATCGGATGCTCTACGACACGGGGCCGCGTTTTCGCAGCGGTTTCATGCCCTTGCAAACGCTCTGGCCACCGGGTCAGGCCTTTGACCTGGTGGTGGTCAGCCATGCCGATACCGACCACGCAGGCGGCGTCGAAGCGTTGCGGGACGAACATCAGGTGGCGGGCTGGCGTGCCCCGCTGGACGAGCCACTGATCGTTGCCAGCATGCCCTGTGAGCAGGGCCAGCAATGGCAGCAGGACGGCGTCATTTATCGCTTTCTTTGGCCCCCGGCAGGGCACCAGCAGCTCTCTTCCAATGACCGCTCCTGCGTGCTGGAAGCCCAGCTAGGCGAGCATCGCCTGTTGATCACCGGGGACGTGGGGCGACAGGTGGAACGCCACTTGCTGCCCTTGTTGGCCGGTGACGTCACGGTGCTGGTGGCGGGCCATCACGGCAGTCACACCAGCTCCGGTGTGCAGTTCGTCCGTGAAGCGATGCCTCGGCATGCCATCTTCAGTGCCGGACGCGATAATGCCTTCCAGCACCCGGCCGATGAGGTGGTGCGGCGCTTTCGCCATCAGCACAGCTGCCTGTGGAGTACCGCCCATGATGGCGCGGTGCGTATCCGCCTGGAACCGGGGGTGCCCGTGCAGATAGATACCCAGCGGCGTGTCCCCGGTGGCCAGAAGCGGTGTTGAAGCGGGCCACCATAGGGTAGAATCGCCCCCACTGCACACTACTGCCGGGAGCGCGTGTGACTGATTCAGGTTGGGTACTCTATAAACGCTTGTTGAGTTATGTGAAGCCACACTGGCGCGCTTTTTCGCTGGCCGTGGTCGGGTTTCTGATTTACGCCGCGTCCAGCACTGCGCTGGCCGAGATGATGAAGCGCCTCATCGATGGCATTCAGAATCCCGATGCCGCGTTTCGGCTTTTCCTGCCCTTGTTCGTCGTGCTGATGTTCGCAGCCCGAGGGTTGGGCACTTTCCTCAGTACTTACTTCATGGCCTACGTAGGGCGCTATGTGATTCATACGCTGCGCTGTAACGTATTCGATCACATGCTGCATTTGCCGGGGCGCTTCTTCGATCACCACTCCAGCGGGCATCTGGTGTCGCGGGTGACCTACCATGTCGAGCAGGTTGCCGGGGCAGCGACCAACGCGGTGACCATCATTCTCCGTGAAGGACTCTTCGTGGTGGGCCTGATTGGCTACCTGTTCTGGACCAACTGGATGCTCACTCTGCTGTTCATGGGCGTGACGCCGTTGATTGCCGGTGTGGTGAGTTACGTCAGCAAGCGCTTTCGGCGCATCTCCAAGCGCATCCAGCACTCCATGGGCGATGTGACGCACGTGGCCTCGGAAGCCCTCTCGGGGTATCGCGTGGTGCGCACCCATGGTGCCGAAGCCTATGAAAAGCAGCGCTTCGAACGTGTCAGCGAAGAGAATCGTCGGCAAAGCATGAAAGAAGCCATGACCCGGGCGGTCAGCTCGCCGGTGATTCTGATGCTGGTGGCCATTTCCATGGCCCTGCTGGTATGGCTGGCCATGGCCCCTCGTCTGATGGCCAACATGACGCCCGGTGAATTCGTTGCCTTCATTACTGCCGCTGCGCTGATGATCAAGCCGGTACGTCAGCTCACTGAAGTGAACAGTGAGATTCAGAAGGGCATTGCTGCTGCTGCCGAGCTGTTCGGTCTCATGGACCTGACCCCAGAGCGCGATGAGGGCGACGTGGTGCCGAGCCGTTTGACTGGCGAGGTGGTCATCGACCATGTCAGCTTCCGCTACGCCGACGACCAGCCCAACGTGCTGCACGATATTCAGCTGCGCGTCGCTCCCGGCGAATTGGTCGCTATCGTAGGGCGCTCGGGAAGCGGCAAGTCTACCCTGGTGAGCCTGCTGCCGCGCTTCTATCGACCCACCGAAGGCCAGATCCTGATCGATGGCATCGATGCCGACCGCTACGCGCTGGGGCCGCTGCGGCAGCAGATAGCGCTGGTTTCCCAGCAGGTCACCCTGTTCAATGCCACCATCGCCGACAATATCGCCTATGGCGTGGAAAATCCGGACATGGCCGCCGTGAAAGCTGCCGCAGAAGCCGCCTACGCCAGTGAGTTCATCGACAAACTGCCGGAAGGCTATCTCACCGTGGTAGGCGAAAATGGGGTCATGCTCTCGGGCGGGCAGCGCCAGCGGTTGGCGATTGCCCGAGCCATCTTCAAGGATGCGCCGATTCTGATTCTGGACGAGGCCACGTCGGCGCTGGATACCGAATCCGAACGCTATATCCAGAAAGCTCTGGAGCGGGTCTGTGAGGGGCGCACCACGCTGGTGATCGCCCACCGCCTGTCGACCATCGAGCGTGCCGACCGCATTCTGGTCATGGACCAGGGGCGTATCGTGGAGCAGGGCACACATCAGGCGCTGCTGGAAAAGTCAGGTGCTTATGCGGCCCTGCACCAGCTTCAGTTTCAGGAGCACGAGTGAGCCTGGCGAAGCGCTGGCTCGACGCCGCCTACGGCGGAAGCCCGTGGCTGGCGCCGCTGTTTCCGCTAGGCAGCTTATACCGTTATCTTATGCGTCGTCGAGCGCGCGATTACCGACGGGGGGGCAAGCCCGTCTGGCGGGCGGAGGTGCCGGTGATCGTGGTGGGCAATATCACCCTGGGCGGCACCGGCAAGTCACCGCTGGTGGCCTGGTTGGGGCGCTGGCTGGTCGCGCAGGGCTACTCGCCAGGCATCGTGACCCGGGGGTATGGCGGCACCGCACCCCATTACCCGCTTCACGTCACGCCCACCACGGACCCCGCGCATAGCGGTGACGAACCGCTCATGCTGGTTCAGCAGACCGGACTGCCCGTCATCGCAGACCCGCAGCGGGTTCGGGGCGCCCGAGCGCTGGTCGAGATGGGCTGCGATGTCGTGATCAGCGATGACGGCTTGCAACACCTGGCACTGGGGCGCGATATTGAACTGGTGGTGGTCGATGGCAGCCGTGGGCTGGGCAACCAGCGCTGCCTGCCTGCAGGACCGCTGCGCGAAGGCGTTGCTCGCTTGCAACAAGTGGATGCGGTGATCGTCAATGGCACGCTGACGGCTCCCTTGCCGGTGCCTTCGGTGGCCATGCAACTGGTACCTCAAGGCTGGCGCAAGCTGGCCAGTGGCCAGCACTACCCGCTGGCTCCCTTGCCCTTTACGCTACCAGCACATGCGCTGGCGGGGATCGGCAACCCGCAGCGCTTTTTCAAGACCCTCGAAACGCTGGGGGTCCATGGGGAACAGCACCCCTTGGCGGATCATCACGCTTTCGATGAGCGAACCTTCAAGCCCATGGCCTTCGGGCCGGTGGTCATGACGGCCAAGGATGCGGTCAAATGCCGTGAGCTGGCCCCGGCGGACAGCTGGGTGCTGGAGGTGGAAGCACGGCTTCCAGAAGAGTTTGAAGATTGGCTGGCTTCCAGGCTGGCAGAACTGACACAAAGGGGAAGCACCGATGGATAAGGAACTGTTGGCAATGCTGGTTTGCCCGCTCTGCAACGGCAAGCTGAAGTATCAGCGCGACGCACAGGAGCTGTGCTGCCACTATGATGGTCTGGCCTATCCCATCCGAGATGGGATTCCGGTGATGCTGTCTGAAGAAGCGCGGCAGATGGACGCCGATGAGAAGCTGGCCACTTCACCTGGCCGTACCGGGGAGGTGTGATGGGCTCTGCGGCGCAATTCATCGCGGTCGTCCCGGCGCGGTTCGGCTCTTCACGGTTGCCTGGCAAGCCGCTTCTGGATATCGCCGGTGAGCCCATGGTGGCCCACGTATGGCGTCGTGCCTGCGAGAGCCAGGCGCAGCGAGTCATCGTGGCCACTGACGATGAGCGTATCCGTGACGCCATGCAGGCCTACGGCGCGGAAGTGGTCATGACTCGGGCCGACCATCCCTCCGGCACAGACCGGCTGGCCGAAGTGGCCGAACAGCTCTCACTGGCGGGTGACACGCTGGTCGTCAACGTGCAGGGTGATGAGCCATTGATTCCTCCCGTGTTGATCGACCAGGTAGCCCAGCGGCTGGCAGACGATCCTGAGGCGGCCATGGCCACTTTGGCCGAGCCCATCGGCGATGTGGATACACTATTCAACCCCAATGTGGTCAAGGTGGTGCGTTCACTGCAAGGGCGCGCGCTCTATTTTTCCCGAGCGCCGATCCCTTGGGACAGAGAGCAGTTCAAGACTCAGCCCGATTTGCTCACCACCGATGCCTGGCTGCGCCATATTGGCATCTACGCTTATCGTGCCAGCTTTCTGGCCACCTACCGTGATCTGACGGCGTCCAGCCTGGAGCAGTTGGAACAGCTCGAGCAGCTGCGTGTATTGCAGCACGGTCATGCCATTCAGGTGGCGCTGGCCGCGGCGGCGAACCCGGCGGGGGTCGATACCCCTGAGGACCTGACACGGGTACGCGCCTTGTTGACCTCATCGGAGGACCGTTCATGAAGCGCGTGCTGTTCGTCTGTTTAGGCAATATTTGCCGCTCGCCCACGGCGGAAGGCGTTTTTCAGCAGGCCGTGGTGCGAGCAGGGCTGGATGGCCGCGTCACCATCGACTCCTGCGGAGTAGGTGACTGGCACGTGGGGAAAGCCCCAGACCCCCGCTCCCAGGCGGCGGCGCGACAACGAGGTATCGAGATTGGCCATCTTCGCGCTCGCCAATTGAAAGTCAGTGACTTCCACGAGTTCGACTACGTGCTGGGCATGGATCGCGAAAACCTCGCCGCCATGCGTGCTCTGCAACCGGCCAATAGTCAGGCCCAAGTAGGGCTGCTGCTCGATTACGCCGGGCTGCCGCAGAGCGATGTGCCTGACCCCTATTACGGTGGCGACGAGGGGTTCGAGCAAGTGCTGGACTTGATCGAGCGTGCATCGCAGGGTCTGCTCGATGAGTTGCAGCGTGAACGCTAGCGCTGTCTCCCGTCCTGAGGTTCTGATGGCATCCTGGGATCTGACCCAGGCCAATACGCTGCGCTTGCCCTGTGTGGCCGAACAGTACGCGGCGCCGACCACGCTGGCGGCGTTGCAGGACGTGTTGCATCAGGCACGGCAGCAGCGGAGGCCGATGACGTTGCTCGGGGGGGGCAGTAACGTCCTGTTGCCGAGCCAGTTGTCAGGAGTGGTCATTCGTCCTTCGCTCCAGCAGTGGTGGTTGGAGCGGCGTGGCCGGGAGGTGCTGGCCTACGTGGGAGCGGGAGTGAATTGGCACGCCCTGGTGATGGCGCTGGCGGCGCGTGGCCTGTGGGGCTGTGAAAATCTGGCGCTGATCCCCGGTGACTGTGGGGCCGCTCCGGTGCAGAACATAGGTGCCTATGGTGTCGAACTGGCCGACGTGCTGGCGGCGGTGCAGGTGGTCGAGCTGGCCACGGGGCAAGTGCGCTGGCTGGATGTCGAGGCGTGTCAGTTTGGTTATCGAGACAGTCTCTTCAAACGTGAGTTGGCAGGCAAGGTAGTCATTACGCAGCTCGTCTTGCGGCTCTCGGAAACGCCCAATCCGCAATTGGGGTATGGCGACCTGGCCGCACGGGTGTCTGCCGCGCCTGACCCGCTGGAGGTGGCGCGTGCGGTCTGCGCCATTCGCCAGCAGAAACTGCCGGACCCCGCCGTGCTGGCCAATGCCGGCAGCTTCTTCAAGAACCCGCTCGTGAGCAGTGACCATGCCCAGCGGCTGTTGAGCGTCTATCCCGGTATGCCGCATTTTCCCCAGCCCGATGGGCAGGTGAAACTGGCGGCCGGATGGCTGATCGATCAGTGTGGCCTGAAAGGGCACCGCCAGGGGGCGTTTGGCGTGCATCAGCATCAGGCGCTGGTGCTGGTGCACTTTGGTGGCGGTAACCGTGCAGAGCTGCTGGCGTTTGCGGATGTCGTTGCAGATGCGGTCGCCGAACGTTTTGGCGTCAGGCTGGAAGCGGAGCCACGAGTGATCTCTTGACGCTAGCGCATAAAAAAACCCCGCCGAGGCGGGGTTTTTTTACGGCTGTCAGCATTACTCGGATGAGTTTTGCTGGGCCTGCTGCTTGCGCTGTTCACGCGGGTCGTTATGAGCCCGGCGGCGGCGACGACGTGGCTTGGAGGCCTCCTCGTCAGCGGCAGGCTCGCCACTGGCGTTGGCGTCGGCCGCTGCCTGAGGGGCTTCGGGGGCTTTCTCTGCTGCTGCGTTTTCTGCAGCAGGCGTCGAGCGCTCCTGAGTCGCTTCCGTGGGCGCTTGCTCCTCGGCCGTGGCGGGCTTTTCCTCAGAGGTGACGGAAGATTGCGCTTCAGTGGCTGCTGAGGTGTCTTCTGCTGCTACTGCGGAAGACGCTTTTGAAGGCTCTTCCTCAACGGCTGCTGAGACTTTTTCTTCAACTACTGCAAAAGATTTCTCTTCAACCACCGCCGAAGGCTCTTTCTCTACTACCGCTGAAGGCTCTTCAGTAGTGGCGGAAGATTTGCTCTCATCGGCAGAAGGTGCTTCTGCCACGGTCGTTGAGGGCTTGTCTTCAGAAACCGCTGAGGGCTTTTCTGCGAACACCGCTGAGGGCTCTTTCTCTACCGCCGCTGAAGGCTCTTCTTCGACCACGGTTGAGGGTTTTTTCTCTACCGCCGCTGAAGGCTCTTGAGCCGTCGACGAGGTTGGTTGTTCCTCACGTGGCGCTGTCGGCTCTTCTGTGGCTGCGGCGAGGGTGCCGTTGTCGTCTCCAGACGCGTTGGCTTCCTTGGCCGCTTCGTCGCGAATGGCAGGTTGACGGCGCTGGCGCGTTGACTTGCGTGCTTTGTCCGCACTGCTGGCGCGAGCGGTGGCCGTGGTGTCTTCTGCCGCGGCCTCTTCGGTGGCCTCCTGACGCGTGTCAGTGTGCGCTTCTGCCGCTTCGCCTGGCGATTGAGCCGAGGGCTCTTGCGTGGCTGTCTCTTGGGCAGCGGTTGCTTGAGTCGCCGTTTCTGGCGCTGACGCGGCTTTCTTTGCAGGCGTTTCAGCGTCTGCCGCTGCTGGGGCAGGGGCTTCCTCAGATGCCTGCTGGGCTTCTGCCTGGAGCTTCAGCTGTTCGGCTTCGGCCTGCGGGCTCAGTGCCTGCTTGCGTGAACGCTGGCGCGGATTGTTGCGAGTGCGCTTCGGCTTGCCGTCATCCCTTTGCGGCTCGTCCTGCTGAACGGCTTCCGGGCGCTTGTCGTCCTGCTTGGGCTTGTTGTCGCGGGGTTTCTCGCGACGCTGCTCCGGCTGCGGGGCGCTGCTGGAAGCATCGTTCTGCGATGACTCCTTGGCGGTCTCTTTCTGACGCGTGTTGCGAGGCGTGCTTTCCTGAGCCCGGCTGTCGTCCTGCTGCGGATGACGACGACGGTTGCGGGTGCGGCTGGGGCCGCTGCGCTTGTCGTTGCTGTCGTCGTTGCGAGCAGCAGGTGCCTTGGTGGCATCGTTACGCTGGTCGCGTGAAGCGCTGTTTTCCTGGCGCTCCGGTGCTGAGCGCTCCTGAGACTGGCGCTCTTGCGCAGGCTTTTGACGACGCTCATTGCGCGGCGGGCGGCTTGGGGCTGCCGACTGCTCGGGCTTGCGGTTCGTCGAGCTGGCTTCCTGTGTGGCCGTCGTGCTGGCCTCATCGCCACCCAGCAGCTTGGCAAAACCGCGAATGAAGCGGCCCAGTACGCTGGGTTGCTCTGCAGGCGCTTCGGCCGCGGCTGGTTTGGCGGGCGCTTCTTCGGTTTGCAGCGACTCGGGGGCCGGAGCGTTGTGAGCGATGCTCTTGACCGCGGCTTCTGCCCGCTGAGCCGGAGCTGCGAAGCTGGGAGGCGGCTCTTTGCCAATCTCGGTATCCGTGGAGAGTTCGAAGCTCGACAGGGTGTGGCTGTCGTCTTCGTCCAGGTGGTCATCGCGCAGGCGTTGCACGTCGTAGTGCGGGGTATCCATCTCCGGGCTGGGCAGGATGACCACGCGCACGCCTTGGCGTGATTCGATATCCGCCAGCACGCTGCGCTTTTCGTTGAGCAGATAAGTGGCGACCGGCACGGGCAGGATGGCGCGGATCTGGGCGCTACGCTCTTTCATGGCCTCTTCTTCGATCAGGCGCATGATGGAGAGCGACAGCGAGCGCACATCGCGGATGGTGCCCTGGCCGTTACAGCGCGGGCAAACCACGCCGCTGGTTTCGCCCAGCGAGGGGCGCAGACGCTGGCGCGACATTTCCATCAGGCCGAAGCGCGAAATGCGGCCGATCTGTACGCGGGCGCGGTCCAGTTTGAGCGCATCGCGCATGCGGTTTTCGACTTCACGCTGGTTGCGAGCCGGGCCCATGTCGATGAAATCGATGACCACGAGCCCGCCGATGTCACGCAGGCGGAGCTGGCGAGCGATCTCGTCGGCGGCTTCGGTGTTGGTTTGCAGGGCGGTCTCTTCGATATCGCTGCCACGGGTGGCGCGGGCCGAGTTGATGTCGATGGAGACCAGCGCTTCGGTGTGATCGATGACGATGGAGCCACCGGAAGGCAGTTTCACTTCCCGCTGGTAGGCCGTCTCGATCTGCGACTCGATCTGGAAGCGCGAGAACAGCGGCACTTCATCGGCATACAGCTTGATCTTTTGCTGGTAGGAAGGCATCACCTGGCGGATGAATGCCAGCGCCTCGGCGTGGATGTCGGGACTGTCGATCAACACCTCGCCAATATCCTGGCGCAGGTAGTCGCGCATGGCACGGATGATGACGTTGGATTCGCGGTAGATCAAAAAGGGCGCAGGGCGCTTGGCGGACTCGGTGGTGATCGATTCCCACACCTGCACCAGGTAGTCCAGGTCCCACTGCAGCTCTTCGGAGCTGCGGCCAATACCGGCGGTGCGTACGATCAGGCCCATCTTGTCGGGAACCGTCAGCTGGCCCATGGCATCCTTGAGCTGGCTGCGGTCATCGCCTTCGATACGCCGCGATATGCCACCTGCACGGGGGTTGTTGGGCATCAGTACCAAAAAGCGTCCGGCCAGGCTGATGAAGGTGGTCAGGGCGGCGCCCTTGTTGCCACGCTCTTCCTTGTCTACCTGAACGATGACTTCCTGACCCTCTTTCAATACTTCCTTGATGTTGGGGCGGCCCGAAACATCCTTGATGAAATATTCGCGAGAGATCTCTTTCAGCGGCAGAAAGCCGTGGCGCTCGGCGCCGAAGTCGACGAAGGCGGCTTCGAGGGAGGGTTCTACCCGGGTGATTTTGCCCCGGTAGATGTTGGCTTTCTTCTGTTCGCGTGCGCCGGACTCGATGTCCAGATCGTAGAGGCGCTGTCCGTCTACCAGGGCGACCCGCAGCTCTTCGGGCTGGGTCGCGTTAATAAGCATCCGTTTCATGTGGTCTCACGTAGCATGTCGTGCCGTCAAACGAGGAGTCGTCGACGAACCGCTGTGTGCTGCGTGCTTGTGCTCGGCGCATGGTTATGCTGACGCATCAAGCCGGGAAGGCATCGTAGCCGACCCGGCCAATAGGGCGTTGAGTACGTGGCGGAGGCAGAACGTGTTTCGGTGGCTGTCACGTCCATCCGGCTCTGCTGACACCGCCTACACCTGGCATTCATCGATTCGTCAACGCCGGTTGTCGGCACAGCGTTGATCTTTGCGCCCCGGCATGACAGCGCCTTGTGACGAATAAGGTAACTGCCTGGCAGGGGCGTAACGTTTTTTTGCCAGTCGAGGCTGGCGGTATTCTTTTCCCTCTGCCGCGGTCAGGCGACAGAGGTGCTGCATTTCATTACGTAGAAGGCGGGCAATGCGTACACTGGCCTGGCCTCGTTGCTCTGACCTGCATGTTGGTCGGGCAGGTGCTTAGGCTAACGTGACGGACAATTCGCTGGACGACAATACGCCATACAAGGCGGCTTATTGCGTTTCAGATCAGCAAGTCACGTTGGCCGATGAGCGTCCTGGAATATAACAGTAAAGAGAAGCGTCAGCAATTGACGCAATGGCGTAAGGTCTACGCTAGAATGCCGCTTTTCAATCAAGGTCACTTTCCACCATGTGGCGTGGATGAGACCAGGAGTACAAGGTAATGTCCGAAGGGCGTGAAGTGCAGTGGGTGGAAATCGCCCCGGAGCAGGCGGGTCAACGAATCGATAATTTCCTCATGACACGATTGAAGGGCGCTCCAAGGGCGCTGATCTACCGCATCGTGCGCAAGGGGGAGGTTCGAGTGAACAAGAAGCGCGTGAAGGTGGACTATCGCCTACAGGGGGGAGACCTCGTCCGCGTACCACCTCTGCGCCTGGCACCCAAGGAGGCGGTCAAGGAGGTCAGCGATAACCTGCGCGACGTGCTGGTGGGTAGCGTCATCATGGAAGGGCCGGACTGGATGGTGTTGAACAAGCCTTCTGGCCTGGCGGTGCATGGTGGAAGTGGCGTCAAGATTGGTCTGATCGAGGCATTACGTCAGGTGCGCGACGATTTGAGCTTTCTCGAGCTGGTCCATCGTCTGGATCGTGATACCTCCGGATGTCTGCTGTTGGCCAAGTCGCGTGAGGCGCTGGTGACGCTCAACGAGGCGCTCAAGAAGCACGGCATGGACAAGCGCTATCTGGCACTGGTGGCAGGACGCTGGCCTGCCAGAAAAACCTATGAAAGTGCCCGGCTGGACCGCTTCGATGCCGGTAATGGCGAGCGGCGTGTGCGGGTGGACCCCAACGGCAAGGTATCACGCACCCATTTCTCCGTCGTGGAGGCCTTCGAAAAAGTGACGCTCATCGAGGCCGAGCCGGTAACCGGTCGTACCCATCAGATTCGTGTGCACGCTGCCCATGCGGGCCACGCCTTGCTGGGCGATGACAAGTACGCGACGCGGGAAAGCGAGCGGTTGTCTAAACAGTTGGGTCTGGGGCGCTTGTTTCTGCACGCGCGCTCATTGACCTTTCCCGAGCCCGGTAATGGCCGTCCGGTGACGGTGAAAGCACCACTGCCTGAGGCACTGGAAGAGACGCTGGCGCGTGCGCGTCAGCAGGGCAAGTAGGGAGAACGCCATGCGTTACGAGCTGATCATCTTTGACTGGGATGGGACCTTGATGAATTCGGTGCCCAAGATCGTGTCGTGCATGCATGCCGCCGCAGCGGATGTACGCTGGCCGCCCCTGGAAGACAGCGCCATCGAGAACATCATCGGTCTTGGCCTGCCCGAAGCCATTGCAACGCTGTGTCCGGGCATTTCGCCGGAGCAGGCAGAGCGCTTGCGCCAGCGCTACTCGCATCACTTTGTGAGTGGTGACACGACGCCCATGCCTTTTTTCAACGGTGTCGAGGAGCAGTTGGCCAGGCTGCGTCAGCGTCCCCGGCAGCGGCTGGCCGTGGCCACGGGCAAGAGTCGTCGCGGCCTGGATCGTGTCTTTCGAGAAACCGATAGCGGCCAGTGGTTTGACGCCAGTCGTACCGCAGATGAAACCCGCTCCAAACCCCATCCACAGATGCTGCTGGAGCTGCTCGCCGAGCTTGATACGCCGGTAGAGCGTGCGGTGATGGTGGGGGATACCGAATACGACCTGGAAATGGCACGCGCCATCGGCATGGATCGGGTCGGTGTGACCTATGGGGTACACTCTCCCGAGCGGCTGGCGGCGTGCCAGCCTGTCTGGATGACGGATGACATTCCCACGCTGTTTGAATGGTTGCATGGCTGACGCTGGGTGATAGCGGGGCTGAGTTCTATATGGCTACTCTGTATAGCCACTTGTACCTGGCCACTTTTAATCCTGGATCAGGGAAACAGACAGCATGAGGGAAAATCATGAGGGAAATAGTATGAGCGACGATCAGTCCCGCGATAGAGAGCAAGGCAGCCCCTCCCGCGAAGAGCCGTCGGGAAGCGCGCAGGATCCTTGGACGCAGGGACCGCAAGTCGCTGCGACCGCGTCGAAAGCATCGGCCGCAGGTGAGCCGAGCGACGATGCCGAAACGCTGCGCGAACGTCAGCGTCTGGCCCAGCTGGAAATGATGGACCGCTGGATTGGTGGCGTCTTGACCGAGCAGCGCCGGGCGCGGCGGTGGAAGCTGTTTTTCCGTTTCGTCGTATTGACGCTGGTGCTGGTATCGATCACCACGACGCTGTACCGCGTTTTCGTGGCAGAGCCGACCTCAAGCGTGCCGGAACAGCAGCATCTGGCGTTGGTCGAGGTGCAGGGCGTCATTGCCAGTGATGCGCCCGCCAATGCCGAACGCATCATTCGCGGTTTGAATCGTGCCTGGGAGAGCGAGAGCGCGGCGGCGGTCGTACTGCATATCGACAGCCCCGGCGGGAGCCCGGTGCAGTCCCAGCGCATCCATGCGGAAATCATGCGGCTGCGTGATCTGGGTGACAAGCCCATCCTGGCGGTCATCGAAGACGTGGGAGCCAGCGGTGCCTACTATATCGCGTCGGCAGCGGATGAGATCATTGCCTCTCCCGCCAGCCTGGTGGGCTCGATAGGGGTCATTTACGCAGGCTTTGGTTTCCAGGAGGCGATCGATCGGCTGGGCGTGGAGCGGCGTGTCATGACCGCCGGTGAAAACAAGGCGTTTCTTGATCCGTTCCAGCCGCTCGATGAGGAGGTGGCTCAGTTCTGGCAAACGGTGCTGGCGCAGACCCACGAGCAGTTCATCGAGGACGTTCGGGCCGGGAGAGGCGAGCGCTTGAGTGGCGATTCTGAGGTGTTTTCCGGGTTGGTATGGAGCGGTGAGCAGGCGCTGGCGCTGGGGCTGGTGGATGAGCTGGCCAGCCTCGAGCAAGTGGCGCGGGCGCGCATCGGAGAAGCCGAGTGGGAGAATTACACGCCTCGCCTGGACCCCTTCGAGCGCCTGACGCGACGCTTCACCCAGGCGGCGGCGGAAGTGCTGGGGGTGGAGAGCGCCCGCTCGCCGCTGCGCTTCCAGGCCCCCTAGTGGTAAGCCTCCTGGTCGTGACTATGCAGTGCCGAGTGGGTCCATGCCTGCCTGGCGCAGCATGTCGCAAAGAGCGATCAACGGCAGGCCGATGAGTGCATTGGGGTCGCGCCCTTTCAGGCGCTCGAATAGCGTGATGCCGAGTCCTTCCATACGAAAGCTGCCCGCACTGTCCAGCGGTTGCTCCAGGGCGACATAGCGTTCGATCTCGGCGTCGCGCAGGGTTCGGAAGACGACATCGAACGTCTCTATATGCACCTGGTGGCGCTGCTGGCGAGTGTCCACCAGTGCCAGGCCTGTCAGGAAGCTGACGCGCTGGCCTGAAAAACGTTTCAGGTTGGCGCAGGCGCGCTCGGCGGTATGGGGCTTGCCCAGCACTTCGCCTTCGAACAGAGCAATTTGATCCGACCCGATGATGCAGTGTGCCGGAAAGGATTCGGCGACGGCGTGTGCCTTGCTCAGCGATAGTCGATGCACCAGGGCTTCAGGCGTTTCATGGGGCAGCGGTGTCTCATCGATATCCGGCGATTGGCACTGGTAGGGTAGCTGTAATCGGTCGAGCAGGGCTTGCCGCGAGCGTGAGCTGGAGGCCAGCACCAGCGTGGCATTGGGGGCGAGGGGCACGATACTCTCCTGTGAGTGACGAAACGGGGTGGAAGAAAGGGAAAATGCATCGCCGACAGTTTAGCGAAAAGCCCTGACGCATGCCTGTTGCGGCTGTGTGCGAGCAGAAACTGCCAAGAATTATGCTGCTGGCTTTGACACCGGCGGGGCGAGTGCCTATCATTGCGCGCCTATGTTGACCTCACAACTCCCCAGCCGGGTTGAGCCTTATAAGCTTGCAGCCCGCCGCGAACGACTCGAAGGCCTGGTAGCCTTGAACAAGCTGCCACGCCTGGCTGAAGAAGCCGGCGACCAAACGGGTGACTGTCACGTCATCCTTGAGTTTGGTGTCGATGCCCAGGGCCGTCGCGAAATTCGTGGTTCCTTGAAAGCGACTCTGGCGCTGCCTTGTCGTCGTTGTCTGGTGCCGCTGAATCAAGACGTGTCGAGTGATTTCCTTCTGGGAATGATTTCGGACGAAGCGTTGGCTGCCGAGCTGCCTGCCAGTCATGAGCCTGTGCTGGTGGAAAACGAACAGCTGGACTTGCTGACGGTAGTCGAGGATGAGTTGATCCTCAGCTTGCCGCAGGTGGTCTATCACGATGAGACCGAATGCCATGTCTCGGCGGAGCAGCTGGTCAGCAAGACCGAAGGCGCAGCGGACGAGTCCGCTCCTGCCAAAAACCCTTTCGCGGTGCTCAATGCTTTGAAAAGCAGTGGCGCTTTGAAAGGCAAAAAGTAAGCATCACTTACCCTACATACCTTGGAGTAAACACCCATGGCAGTTCAACAGAACCGTAAAACTCGTTCCAAGCGCGGTATGCGTCGTAGCCACGATGCGCTGAGCGCCCCGACCCTGTCTCAGGACAAGGAAACCGGTACGACTCACCTGCGCCACCACGTTTCTCCGGACGGTTTCTACCGTGGCCGCAAGGTGGTTGAGGTTTAAACCTCGCTCGACCTATCGCGCGGCCAATCAGTGTGAGTGCAGTGCGTCTTGCGATTGATGTCATGGGGGGTGACCAAGGCCCCCGTGCCATTATCGAAGGCTCTGCAAGGGCAGTAGTGGAAAATCCTGTGCTCGAGCTTGCCCTGTTTGGCCCGCATCAGCGTATCGTCGCTGAGCTCTCGCGCTTGCCGCAGCCCTTGGCTGCGGCAGTGTCACGTTTGGTGGTCATCGATGCGCCTGACAGCGTAGCGACTGATGCCACCGCCGCCTGGGCGTTGCGCCGGGGTCAGCACACCAGTATGGCGTCCATGCTGCGTCATGTGGCGGCTGGGCACGCCGTTGCAGGAGTGAGTGCTGGCAATACGGGGGCGCTTGTCGCGTTGGCGCGACGCGAGCTGGGCATGCTGGCAGGCTTCTCCAGACCAGCGATCAGTACCGCCATTCCTGCGCGTTCAGGGCGTCGCTGCTATTTGCTGGATCTTGGGGCCAACGTCGATTCACCTGCTGAACGTCTGGTAGACTTTGCCGCCATGGGAGCGGCCATGGCCCAGTGCATGGACGGTATCGAATGTCCGCGCGTGGCGCTGTTGAACGTTGGTTCGGAAGCCACCAAAGGCAGTGCCACGGTGCGTGAAGCAGATGCCTTGATCCGCCGTTATGCAGACCCCGGTTTCGACTATTGCGGCTATGCTGAGGGGGGTGATGTCTTCCAGGGCGAGCTGGACGTGGTGGTGTGTGATGGTTTCGTTGGCAATGTAATGCTCAAGGCAAGTGAAGGTTTGACTCGTATGCTGGTCGAGCGCGTCCAGATGGCGTTTGAATCGCGCCTCACTGGGCGGCTGGCAAGTCTACTGGCCAGGCCTGTACTCAGGCGCCTCAAGCAGGAGTTGGATCCGGTGCGCTATAACGGCGCTAGCCTGCTTGGGTTGCAGCATATCGTAGTGAAGAGTCATGGCGGGGCGCAGGCAGACGGCTTTTATTATGCCATTTTGCGAGCGCTGCACGAGGTAGAGCAGGATTTGCCCACTCAGTTGGCAAAACGCTTTCGCTGATGCCGCCGTGATCGGATGACAATAAACGATATATGATTTTGCGGGCTATTGGAGGCAGCAGGAGATGCCGACACCCGTTGTCAAACGGGGACAATAGCTACGCCTATCGCTCAATTGAGCAAATGCCTACAAGAGCAAAGGTGAACGACATGTCTCAACCCCTTGCCCTCATTTTTCCCGGGCAGGGCTCTCAGCAGCTTGGAATGCTGCGAGAGCTGGCCGAGCGCTACAGCGTGGTGGGAACGACCTTTGAGGAAGCGTCAGATGCGTTGGGCTACGATTTGTGGAAAGTAGTCCAGGAAGGACCTGAAGATGCATTGAACGCGACCGCATGCACCCAGCCGGCGCTGCTGACTTCCAGCGTGGCCATCTGGCGTGTGTGGCAGGAGTTGGAAGGGCCGCGCCCTAACGTGATGGCAGGCCACAGCCTGGGCGAATACAGCGCCATGGTGTGTGCCGGTGTCATGGGGTTTGCCGAGGGTGTGCAGCTGGTACGCCTGCGCGGCGAAGCCATGCAGCAGGCGGTGCCCGCTGGTCAGGGAGGAATGGCCGCCATTCTGGGCCTGGAGGACCAGGCGGTTGAAGATGCCTGTGCCCAGGCTGCCCAGGGCGACGTGGTGGCTGCAGTCAACTACAATTCGCCTGGTCAGGTGGTCATCGCGGGCAGCAAAGCGGCCGTCGAGCGTGCCATCGTCGCTTGCCAGGAGGCCGGGGCCAAGCGTGCGCTGGCCTTGCCTGTCTCAGTGCCTTCGCACTGTGCGCTGATGAAGCCAGCGGCCGAGCAGTTGGCCGAGGCCATGCAGAACATGGAGCTGCGTGCCCCTCGCTACACGGTGGTTCAGAATGTAGATGCCCAGGCGCATGCCGATATCGATACCCTGCGCACGCGCCTGATCGAGCAGCTTTACCAGCCGGTGCGCTGGTCTGCTTGCGTCGAGGCGATGACCGAGCAAGGGGCGAGCGTATTTATCGAGTGTGGCCCAGGCAAGGTGCTGACTGGTTTGAACAAGCGTATCGTGCGCAGTGCCAAGGGGTTGGCGGTGAATGACCCGGATAGCCTGGATGCCGCGCTGGAGCTCGCTCGCGAAGCGTTGGCAAACGGTGCGTGACCAGCGGTTGTTTTCTGCTACCTTTGCTAGTTTGGTGAAAGGATAAACGAAATGACGCAAGAAAAACGAGTGGCGCTGGTAACCGGTGCCAGCCGAGGCATCGGGCGAGCCATTGCGCATGAGCTAGGCCGCCAGGGGCGCATCGTGGTAGGCACGGCCACCAGTGTGTCAGGTGCCGAGAAGATCGATGCCGATCTCAAGGCCAATGGTATCGAAGGTGCAGGCCTGTGTCTGAACGTGACCGATCAGGCCAGCATCGATGAGGTGTTGAAGAGTATTGCCGAACGCTTTGGTGCGCCGACCATTCTGGTCAACAATGCCGGTATCACTCGTGATAACCTGCTCATGCGCATGAAGGAAGAGGAGTGGGACTCCGTCATGGATACCAACCTCAAGTCCGTCTATCGTGTCAGTAAGGCTTGCTTGCGTGGCATGACCAAGGCTCGTTTTGGCCGTATCGTGTCGATTAGCTCGGTGGTGGCGACCATGGGTAACCTGGGTCAGACCAACTACGCGGCCGCCAAGGCGGGCATGGAAGGGTTCAGTCGTGCACTGGCCCGTGAAGTTGCCTCGCGTGCGATCACGGTCAATGCCGTGGCACCGGGTTTCATCGCCACCGACATGACCGAAGCGCTGCCGGAAGCGCAGCACGAGATGCTGCTCAAGCAGATTCCGCTCGCTCGCTTGGGTGGGCCGGAAGAGATCGCCGCCGCAGTGGGGTTCCTGACCAGTGATGCTGCAGGTTACATCACGGGTGAAACCCTGCATGTCAATGGCGGTATGAATATGCGTTGATGGCCTTGAGACTGGCGGTTGCGTCAGCTTGAGGGCGTCTATAAACTACCCCGCAGCTTTTGGCTTGCGGTTTCCAAATAGCTGGTTATCTCTAACGGCTAATGTGAACGACTGGAGTACGTTGATGAGTACTATTGAAGAGCGCGTTAAAAAAGTTGTGGCTGAGCGCCTGAACGTAAAAGAAGAAGATATCCAGAATAGCTCTTCTTTCACAGAAGACCTGGGTGCTGACTCTCTGGACACCGTTGAACTGGTGATGGCGCTTGAAGAGGAATTCGACACCGAGATCCCCGACGAAGAAGCCGAGAAGATCACCACGGTTCAGGAAGCCATCGACTACGTAAACGCCCACCAGTAAGGGCTCGGTCGACGCTGTGAACCAGGGTGGCAGGCTGTCACCCATGTTAAAAAAGCCGTCCTGATGTGGGGCGGCTTTTTTGCTTTGCAGTCACAATGAATATACCGTGCAATCTCCGTTATACTAGTCACCAATTTTGTGCTGCAAAATGACCCGGACGGGTCGTGTCACCATGGATGCCTGGAGGAAAACTGATGGCGCGGAGAAGGGTAGTGGTAACCGGGTTAGGCCTGGTGACCCCAGTGGGCAACAACGTGGCTGAATCGTGGGCGAATATCGTCGCCGGTAAAAGTGGAATCGCAGCCATCGAGCATTTCGATACCAGCGGTTTCAACACGCGGTTTGGCGGTTCGGTCAAGGACTTCGATATCAGCCCTTATCTGAATCCGAAAGATGCCCGCAAGATGGATCTATTCATTCAATACGGCATGGCAGCCGGAGCCCAGGCCATTCAGGATTCTGGCATCGAGTGCACCGAAGAGAATGCCGAGCGGATTGGTGTGGCGGTAGGCTCGGGCATTGGCGGCCTGCCGATGATCGAGCAGAACCACAGTGCGCTGCTCAAGGGAGGCGCTCGTCGCGTGTCGCCGTTCTTCGTGCCCGGCTCTATCATCAATATGATTTCCGGTAACATGGCCATTCAGCACGGCTTCCGAGGCCCCAATATCGCGATTGCCACGGCCTGCACGTCGGGTACTCACAATATCGGCTACAGTGCGCGTACCATCGCCTATGGCGATGCCGACGTGATGGTGTGTGGCGGGGCAGAAATGGCCACTACGCCCTTGGGCCTGGGGGGCTTCTCGGCGGCCCGCGCCTTGTCTACTCGCAATGACGACCCGCAAGCGGCCAGCCGCCCCTGGGATCGGGATCGCGATGGTTTCGTGCTGTCCGACGGGGCGGGCATACTGGTGCTGGAAGAGTACGAGCACGCCAAGGCGCGCGGCGCACGCATCTATGCGGAGCTGGCAGGCTTTGGCATGAGCGATGATGCCTATCACATGACCGCCCCGCCGGAAGATGGTCGAGGCGCTGCGCTCTCCATGAGCAATGCCATCAAGGACGCGGGTATCGACCCCTCCGAGGTGGACTATATCAATGCCCATGGTACCTCGACGGCCGCAGGGGACCTGGCCGAAAGCCGTGCCGTCGAGAAGGTGTTGGGCAGTGCTGCGCAAGACGTAGCGGTCAGCTCGACCAAATCCATGATTGGCCACTTGCTGGGTGCGGCCGGTGCGGTCGAGGCGGTGTTCAGTATTCTGGCGATTCGTGATCAGGTGGCACCGCCCACCATCAACCTGGATAACCCCCAGGAGGGCTGTCGTCTCGACTACGTGCCCCACACCGCCCGCGACATGCGCATCGATATCACGCTCTCCAACTCCTTCGGGTTTGGTGGCACCAATGGTTCGCTGCTGTTCAAGCGGGTATAGCGCGTCATGACCATGCCTTGGGTGCCGTTCGATGACCGAGGGCTGGCGTATGGGGATGGCCTGTTCGAAACGGTACTGCTGCGTGAAGGGCAGCCCGTGCTGTGGTCATACCATCAGGCAAGATTGGCCTTGGGGTGCCAGCGGCTTGGTATTCCGATGCCTGCGGATTCAGCGCTTGCCGATACGTGGAAAACCCCCGCAGAGGCACCTCTGGAGGTGCTCAAGGTCATCGTGACCCGGGGCAGTGGAGGGCGCGGCTACGCGCTTCCCGATCAAATAGCGCCGAGGCTACTGAGCCGCAGAATGCCTTTTGCTGCCAGCCCCGAGCGCTGGCAGCCGGGGGTGCGCGTGCGCTTATGCCAACTGCGGCTGGGTCACCAGCCGCAGTTGGCGGGCATCAAGCACTTGAACCGCCTCGAAAACGTGCTTGCTCGCCGGGAGTGGCAGGCAAGTACCATTGCTGAAGGGCTGCTACTCGATCACCGCGATCACGTCATCGAAGCGACCAGCATGAACCTGTTCTGGCAATCGGGTCAGGCGTTGTTGACGCCCTTCGTCGATGGCTGCGGCGTCGCAGGAACGCTGCGGGCTGCGCTACTGGAGCTGGGGTATGTCAGGGAGAGCAAGCTGCCTGTGAGCGCGCTCTCCAGCGTCGAGCGCCTTTGGGTGGGCAACTCTGTGCAAGGTGTGTGGCCCGTGTATCGGTTGGATGACCCGCAGGGCAGCATCTTGCGTACCTGGCCGGAGGTGCAAGGCCCCGACCCGTTACAGCAGGTGGCCCATCCGTTATTGGGCTATCCAGCCTGAATAGTCAACAACGACTTTGAAATCACTGAGGTGACATCGTGAAACGGTTTCTTATCGCCGTGGGGCTGATCATTGCACTAGGCGTTGCCGCAGTGGCCGGTGGTTACGCCTATTGGCAGCATCGTCTGGCGGCGCCCATTGCGCTGGATGAGCCTGCGCTTTACCAGGTGCCTGCCGGTGCCGGCTTCAATCAGGTGATTCGCCAGTTGGAAGCGGAAGGCATTATCCAGGCGCGCTGGCCCTTCCAACTGCTGGCGCGGCTGGAGCCCGAGCAAGTGCCGCGCCTACGGGTAGGCGAATATCAGCTGGTGCCGGGCATGAGCGGTATGGAGTTGGTGGCACTGCTGGGCAGCAACAACGTGGTGACGTACTCGTTGACCATCCCGGAAGGGTGGACCTTCCGCCAGATGCGCGCTTTGCTGGACAGTGCCCCGAAGCTGGAAAATCGCACTGCCGAGATGAGCGATGACGAGGTCATGGCCTTATTGGGGCGTGAAGGCACGTTTCCTGAGGGTTGGTTCTTTCCGGATACCTACCGCTACCACCTGGGCATGAGTGATGTGGATATTCTGCGCCAGTCGCTGAGCCGCATGGAGCGAATCCTGGAAGAGGTCTGGGAGCAGCGTGATGACGACCTGACCATCGATACCCCTTACGAGGCGTTGATCATGGCGTCGTTGATCGAACGCGAAACCGGTGCGCCGGAAGAGCGTCGTGAAATCGCCGGGGTGTTCAAGCGGCGCATGGAGCGGGGCATGCGGCTGCAGACCGACCCGACCATCATCTATGGCATGGGCGAGCGTTATCAGGGGCGCATTACTCGCGCCGACATCCGCGAGGCAACCCCCTACAATACTTACGTGATCGATGGCCTTCCGCCCACGCCCATCGCCATGCCGGGGCGCGCCTCGCTGGAGGCGGCGGTGAATCCGTTGCCGGGTGAAACGCTCTACTTCGTTTCCCGTGGCGATGGTACGCACCACTTTTCGCGCACCCTGCGCGAGCACAACAATGCGGTGAATCGCTATATTCGCAACCGCTGACACACAGATCATGGCGAGCATTATCATGGCGTATCTATTCCGTAAGGGGCAGCAATGAGCAAGCGTGGTCGCTTCATCACCCTGGAGGGCGGTGAGGGCGTCGGAAAATCTACCAACGTGGCGTTCGTGGAGGCCTGGCTGAAAGAGCAGGGGCTCGACGTAGTGCGAACTCGTGAGCCCGGTGGCACGCCGCGTGCCGAAGCCATTCGCGAGCTGCTGCTGGATCCTGCACCCCAGGAGCCGCTGAGCGTGGACGCTGAGCTACTGCTGGTCTTTGCAGCCCGAGCACAGCATCTGGCGGAAAAAATCGTGCCGGCCCTGGAGCGCGGTGCCTGGGTAGTGTGTGACCGCTTCACCGACGCCACCTTTGCGTATCAGGGTGGCGGGCGTGGCATCGATCCGGCGCGCATTGCTCAGTTGGAGTGCTTCGTTCAGCAAGGGCTTGCGCCGGATTTGACGCTGCTGCTGGACATGCCCGTCGAGGCTGCCCGCCAACGCCTGGAGGGGCGGTTGCGTGATCTCAATACCCAGCGCGACCGTTTCGAGCAGGAGCAGGCCGCGTTTTTCGGCGCCGTGCGTGAGGCTTACCTGGCGCGGGCCCAAGCGGCACCGCAGCGCTTTGCCGTGGTCGATGCGGCACAGCCTCTCGAAAGCGTGCAGGCGGCCATTGCGCGCGCACTGGAAACACGGATGGCGCAATGGTCGTAAATGATGTCTTGCCGTGGCACCAGGCGACGTGGCGGCAGCTGGTTCGCTTGGCCGACAGCGGTCGCATGCCCCATGCGCTGCTGCTCAGCGGCGCCCATGGGGTGGGCAAGCAGCAGCTTGCCGAAGCGCTGATCGCACGCACGCTATGCGCGCAGCCCGGTGACCAGGCGTGTGGTCATTGCCATGCTTGCCATATGCTGGCGTCAGGCTATCACCCCGACCTGCTGAGGGTGTCGCCGGAGGAGGGCAAGCGTCAAATTCGCATAGACCCCATTCGCGAGGTCAACCGTTTCGTGTCACAAACGGCCCAGCAGGGCGGTTACCGAGTCATCGTCGTGTCACCGGCGGAGGCCATGAACATCGCGGCGGCCAATGCGCTGCTCAAGAGCCTCGAGGAGCCGGGTGAAAAGACGCTGTTCATTCTGCTCTCCGATGTACCCTCTCGCACGCTGCCCACCATCCGTTCGCGCTGCCAGCAGTGGGCGCTACCCAGCGTGGCATTCGACGAGTGCCGTGGCTGGCTGACCCAGCAGTTGGGCGGTGACGAGGCACACTTCTGGTGGCAAGTTTCAGGCGGACTGCCCTTGCTGGCGGTGGAGCTGGCGGCGCCGGAGGAGCGGGCGCTACGCCATCAGATTCATGACTGCTTCGAGCAGCTGGTCAGAGGCGCCGAGCCGGTGGCGGAGGCGGCGCGGTTGGATCGTCAGGCGATCGATTCGATCTTGTGGTACGGTATTGCCTGGCTTGAAGACTTGATCCGGCTAGGGCTGTCGGGCGAGCAAAGCGCGTTGCACAACCCGGATCTTGCGCCACTGTATCGGCAAGCCGTCAAGAATGGCCGGGTTCAGGATTGGTTTCGGCTGCTTGATTACGCCCGCGAGCAACGTCGGCTGCTGGCCGTGGGAGCCAACCCCAACCCGCAACTGGTGCTGGAGGCTTGGCTGGTGCGCTGGTCGGCCCTGCTGCGCTCATGACAACGTGTTTCTGACGAGGTGGTGATGGCTGCTCAAAAAGCGCTCTCCTTGACCATACCGGATGTGCCTACGCTGCTCGCTGCCTATATGCCTTTTCTGGATCGCGGCGGGATCTTCGTCCCCACGCCTTCGCTCTATCGTCTCGGGCAGCCGGTGGTATTGCTGTTGACGCTGCCGGGGGAGACCGAACGCCTTTCCGTCAGCGGTCAGGTCATCTGGATTTCGCCCGAAGGTGTCAGCGGCCGGCGGATGCCGGGCATCGGGGTGCACTTCAGCCAACAGGATTACCCTGTCCGCGACCGGATCGAGACTTTGCTGGCCGGTCAGCTGGACAAGGCGCCGCCTTCGTTCACGTTGTAACATCGTCGTCACGCCACTCATCCCCTGCGAGATTTTCATGTTCGTTGATTCACACTGTCATCTGGACCGCCTATCCGAGCTTACTCACGGCGGCGACGTGGCTGCCACGCTGGCAGCAGCGCGTGCTGCTCACGTGCATCAGTTTCTGGCCATCTCGACCTCGCTGGAAGCGTTGCCTGGTCTGGCCGCCATCGCCAGGGCACATGAGGATGTGGTGATATCGGCAGGGCTGCATCCGCTGCACCAGGCTCCGGTAGAGCCCAGCGTGGAGCAGATCGTGGAGGCCGCCCAGCAGTACGACGTGGTGGCCATCGGGGAAACCGGGCTGGACTACCACTATCAGGAGAGCGTACCACAGGCCGTTCAGCATGAACGCTTCAAGCGCCATCTGATCGCCGCTGCCGAGCTGGAGCTGCCGGTCATCGTGCATACTCGAGAGGCCAAGGAGGACACCCTGGCCCTGCTGCGCGAATACGCCGATCCTAACGTCGGCGGGGTATTGCACTGCTTCACCGAAGATCTGGACATGGCCCGAGAGGCCGTCCGGCTCGGCTTCTACATTTCGCTGTCGGGAATCATCACGTTTCGTAACGCAGCGCCATTGCGAGAGTTGGCTCGACAGCTGCCCCTCGACAGGCTGCTGATTGAAACCGATAGTCCTTATCTGGCCCCCGTGCCCTATCGTGGTAAACCCAATGAGCCTGCCTGGGTCGTCGAAGTCGCCGAGTGCATTGCTCAGCAGCGCGGCATCACCACCGACGAGGTCGCCATGCAGACTACCGCCAATTTCTACCATCTGTTTCGTGGTGCCGTTCCCGATGCACCGCCTCATGTCAAAGAAGCGCTGGCCCAGTCCGGTCTGTTGGTATAGCGCTCGGCGCAGTTCAGGAGAAGGGCGATGACGCTGGATCGGCTACTGCAGCAACGGGGTGACGCGGCAGATATTCCCCCGCTGGATACCTGGCATCCTGCGCTGTCTGGCGACATGGATATCGTGATTCATCCAGACGGCACCTGGCAGCACGAGGGGCAGCCGTTTGCGCGCCCGGCGGTGGCGAAGCTGCTGGCAAGCCTGCTGCGCCTGGACGATGAGGGCTACTGCCTGGTGACACCTGCGGAGCGCTGGCGCGTTCAAGTAGTGGACCGTCCGCTGCTGATCGTGGAAGCGGATTTCTACGCTGACGCCTGGTGGTTCAAGACTCAGTTCGACGATGTGGTGCGGCTGGACCACCAGCACCCGCTGACGCTGACCGCCACCCCCGACGGAGAGCTGGCCCCCGAGTGTGCGGTGCGCTTTGGCCTGGCCGCGCGTTTGCACCGCAACGTGTTCTACCGGCTGGTCGAGCAGGCCCAGATACACGAGCTGGCCGGTGGCCGCAGCGAGTGTCGTCTTTACAGTGCGGGTGAATGGCATCGGCTGGGCGTGTGGGATCACGGCGTGGCGGGTGAGGTCTCGTGAAACTGACTGCCGAACAGCAGGCCGTCGTTCACCACGATGCCGGGCATGCGCGGGTGGCGGCGGTAGCAGGGGCCGGTAAAACGACCACCATGGCCGCACGCGTGCTGCACCTGTTGGAGCAGGGAGTCTCCCCACGGCGGATGCTGGTGCTGATGTTCAACCGCTCGGCCAAGGATGATTTTCAGCGTCGCCTTGCCAAAATGGCGCCGCAGGGGCAAACCTTGCCGGATGTACGTACCTTCCATTCGCTCGGGCATCGGCTCACGCAAAGTTTGTGTCGTTGGGGAGCGCTGGCGCCGCGGCGGCTGCTCTCTGCCGAGTGGCAGATGGAGCGTCTGCTGCGCCAGGCAAGTCTCAATGTGCTGGACGATGCCGAGCAGCGGGATGCCGCCCTGGAAGGGGAGCGCCTGGAAGCGCTGGCTCATTTTTGTGCTCTGGTCAAAGCAGAGATGTTGCCTGCTGCCACGCTGTATGAGCAGCTAAGCTACGAGCCTGACACCGATTACTTTCCGGCAGCCTTCAGCGAGGCCGAGCGCCTGCTGGAAGCCGAAGGCGTCATGACTTACGCGGACTTGCTCTACCGCCCGCTGCAAGCGCTGGAGGCCGAGCCTGCTTTGCGTCAGCGGGTCGAAGGGTTCCTCGACCACGTCATCGTGGATGAATACCAGGATATCAATACCGTTCAGCAGCGGCTGTTGGCCGTGCTGGCAGGCCCTGATGCCAGCGTCATGGCAGTAGGAGATGCCAATCAGTGCATCTATGAATGGCGGGGTGCCAGGCCGGACACTATGCTGGAAAACTTTACCGCCACGTTCGGCACCGCCACGGATTACCCGCTCTCCACGACCTTTCGCCATGGGCACGCGCTGGCGCTGACGGCCAACCACGCCATCATGGCGAACCGGCGCCGCCCCGACCAGCTATGCCTGGCGGCTGCCCAGAATCCGAAGACTCAGGTCCGCGTGGGGCAGGGCAGCCGCCTGTTGCTGGATGCCTTGATGGACTGGCAGGCCCAGGGGCGGGCATTGAGTGATGCCAGCCTGCTGGTGCGTAGCTGGGCGCTTTCGGTGCCTTTTCAGCTGGCGCTGCTTCAGGCCGGGGTGCCTTTTCGGCTGCTGCGTGAGGATCGCTTCGTGTTTCGCCTGCCGCTTGTACAGGCACTGGCAGGCTATTTGAAGCTGTCGCGGCGGGCCGAACTGCTGCACGACCCCGAGCATCTGCTGCTGTTGCTGTCCCAGCCCACGCCGTTCGTGGCCCGTGAGCGTCTGCAGCGCCTGGCGTCTCAGCTGGCGGCCACCCAGCGCTGGCCAGAGCGAGATGACGCCGTGCTGTCCGCGCTCAAACCCTTGCAGCGGCGCACGCTGAAAAAACGCTGGGAGCTGCTGTGCGAGCTGCCGCGTTTGGCTGGCTGGCCGCCAGCCCGGCTGCTGCATCACGTGGTGGATACCATCGATGCCGAAAAGACCCTCAAGCGCGCGGCTGCTCGACGCGACAAGGGCGAGGAAGACGTGCGTCTGCTGGACGTGTTGATCGAACAGGCGGAGAGCGTCCGGGACCCCGATGCCTTCATCGAGCTGCTGGAGCGCCCAGTGGAGAATCAGGCCCAGGGCGTGTTGATTACCACGGTGCATGGTGCCAAAGGCCTGGAGTGGCCGCTGGTGGCGGTGGCCGGCGTCAATGAAGAGGACTTTCCCCACTACAGCCGTGACAACCCGCTCAGCGATGAGCGTCTGGAAGAGGAGCGGCGGCTGTTTTATGTGGCCATCACCCGCGCCAAAGAGCAGTTGCTGGTGCTGCATGACGGTGGCGCTCATCGCCCTAGTCGTTTCATTGGTGAAAGCGCCTGGCAGGATGCCGTGCGTATTGCTGAATGCCTGCATGATGAGGGCGGCAGCGCCGAGCCGCTGGAGGTATCGTCGCCTGGGTTGGTGAGACGCTACCTCGACCGGTTGGGACGCAGTGATATCGTTCTGACTGCCTCGCAGCTCAAGGAAACCCCTGCGGACTATCAAGTGACCATGTCGTTCTACCCGGGCCAGCGTCTGCGTCACGCCGTGTTTGGGGAAGGCGAGGTGGCGGCTGTGGAAGGCAACCCGTCGGACCCCGTCATCGACGTGAGGTTTGTGCAAGCGGGGCGTCGACGGCTGATCGCACGGCGTGCGCCCATCGAACATATTGAGACACCGGTGTCGCCAGTCTGACAAGCGGCACCGGTGTGGGGTAGGCTTACATGTTCGGATAGTTCGGGCCGCCACCGCCTTCGGGGGCTACCCAGGTGATGTTCTGGGCGGGGTCCTTGATATCGCAGGTCTTGCAGTGTACGCAGTTCTGGAAGTTGATCTGGAAGCGTGGCTGGCCCTGGTCATCCTCCACCACTTCATAGACACCCGCTGGGCAGTAGCGCTGTGCGGGCTCGGCGTATGTCGGCAGGTTGTCCCGAATCGGCAACGCCGGGTCAGCCAGGCGCAGGTGGCAGGGCTGATCTTCCTCATGGTTGGTGTTCGAGAGAAATACCGAGGTGGACTTGTCGAAGGACAGCTTGCCGTCCGGCTTCGGATACTGAATCTTCTCGAATTCGGCCGCCGGTTTCAGGGCGCCGTGGTCGGTGGTGGTGTCGTGCACGTTGGGCAGCTTGTTGCCCAGCAGCTGGTTCGCGAAGTTATAAGCCCCGCCGCCGACCGTGCCATATTTATGGATGGCCGGACCGAAGCTGGCGCTCTCTTTCAACTCCTGGTAAGCCCAGCTGGCCTCCCACAGGCGTTCGAAGCTGGCCAGCGTCTGCCCACCCTCATCGCCGCCCTTAATGGCTTCGAAGACGCTCTCTGCCGCCACCATGCCTGATTTCATGGCGGTGTGCAGCCCCTTGATCTTGGCAAAGTTCAGCGTGCCCGCGTCACAACCAATCAGCAGGCCACCGGGGAAGGTCATCCTGGGCAGGCAGTTGAAGCCTCCCTTGGCAATCGCGCGCGCGCCATAAGCCACCCGCTTGCCGCCTTCCAGATATTGGCTGAGCACCGGGTGATGCTTCATACGCTGGAATTCGTCGAAGGGCGAGAGCCACGGATTCTGATAGCCCAGATCCATGATCAGCCCCACCACGACCTGCTGGTTTTCGGCGTGGTAGAGAAACCAGCCACCGTGGGTCTTGCTGTCCAGCGGCCAGCCAGAGCCGTGAACCACCAGGCCAGGCTCGTGCTTGTCGGCGGGTACATCCCATAGCTCTTTCAGCCCGATGCCGTAGTGTTGAGGGTCTCGACCAGCATCCAGCGAGAACTGCTTGATCAGGCGTTTGCCTAGATGGCCTCTGGCGCCCTCGGCAAAGAGCGTGTACTTGGCGCGCAGCTCCATGCCGGGCATATGGCCATCCTTGGGGGTGCCATCGGCACCTATGCCCATGTCGCCAATCAGAATGCCGCGCACCACGTCATCCTCGATGATCACTTCCTGGGCGGCGAAGCCCGGAAATATCTCGACGCCCAGGGATTCTGCCTGCTCACCCAGCCAGCGGCACAGGTTGCCTGCGCTGATCACGTAGCGGGTCAGTTCACCGCCGGTGTTGTGCATGCTCTTGGGTACCAGCGCATTGGGGATTTTCTGCGCCTTTTCGGCATCCTTCAGCAAATAGACATCGTCGCGCGTGGCGGGCGTATTCAGGGGAGCGCCGCGCTCTTCCCAGTCGGGAAAAAGCTCCGCCAGGGCGCGGGGTTCGAACACCGCGCCAGACAGAATATGCGCTCCTACCTCAGACCCTTTCTCGACCACGCAAACGGTCAGCTCTTGTTCCGCTGCGTTGGCCTGTTGCATCAAACGGCAGGCGGCGGCCAGTCCAGAGGGGCCTGCGCCCACGATGACCACGTCAAAATCCATTACATCGCGTTCAACGGTTTCCACCCGGTTTCTCCTTATTCTCATAAGTGCCACTCGTCGGTGCTAGCGATTGAGCACTAGCTTATGAAAAGATGGCCTTAATTTAAAACGGTCGTTTGCTTCTGGTTATCACCCATGATAGGCATAATACCTGTGTCAGGTAACCCCTACGATGGCAAAAGCGCACTTTACGGTAAAAGCCGCCAGCGACTACGACCAAGGCCGCAGTGATTAGGTGTTGTTGCATAAAGGTAGGCTGTGGCAAATTGATAGGGTTTTTCATTTACTAGCCTATCAAACGCTTGCATGAATTTTTTTACGCTGCCATCCGAGCGGCGTCTGTTCAGGTCAACGGCTATCATCCAGGCCAAGCGAGGAACCTATGAAAGTACTGGTCGCGGTAAAACGCGTCATCGACTACAACGTCAAAATCCGCGTTAAAGCGGATCATTCTGACGTGGATCTTACCAACGTCAAAATGGCCATGAACCCCTTCTGCGAAATTGCCGTAGAAGAAGCCGTGCGCCTGAAAGAGAAGGGCGTAGCCACCGAGGTCGTGGCCGTGACCGTAGGCCCTAAGGCTGCCCAGGAGCAGCTGCGCACCGCGCTGGCGCTGGGGGCCGACCGCGCCATCCACATCGAGACCGACGAGCGTGTCGAATCGCTGGCGGTGGCCAAACTGCTGGCCAAGGTGGTGGATGAAGAGCAGCCTGGTCTGGTGATCCTCGGCAAACAGGCCATCGACACCGACAACAACCAGACCGGCCAGATGCTGGCAGCCCTCACTAACCTGCCGCAAGGCACGTTTGCTTCGGAAGTGGCGGTAGACGGCGACAAGGTCAACGTCACCCGTGAAATCGACGGCGGCCTGCAAACCGTCGCCCTCACGCTGCCCGCTATCGTCACCACCGACCTGCGCCTCAACGAGCCGCGCTACGCCAAGCTGCCGGACATCATGAAGGCCAAGAAAAAGCCGCTGGACGTCAAAAACCCCGCCGACTATGGGGTCGAGGTCGCGTCGAACGTCACGCTGCTCAAGGTCGAGTCACCCGCCGAGCGCAAGGGCGGTATCAAGGTCGCCTCGGTGGACGAGCTGATCGACAAACTGAAAAACGAAGCCAAGGTGCTTTAAAAGGAGCTGATCTCATGAGCATTCTGGTACTTGCCGACCTGCATGAAGGTCAGTTGGCCAGCGCCACCGCCCACGTCGTGGCAGCCGCCCAGGCGATCGGTGGCGATAT